>Ga0265797_10000325_pt1 | contig 88390 bp, 75 predicted proteins | sample P2T30metagenome_FD_192433 | JGI IMG/M metagenome (GOLD analysis project Ga0265797, IMG submission 192433) | Plant litter microbial communities from East Loma Ridge, Irvine, California - P2 T30 | ecosystem: Environmental > Terrestrial > Plant litter > Unclassified | place: USA: California... | reverse complement strand
AGATATCCGGGGTATACGCTTCTTGCTTGGCGACTTGCCTGAAGACGGGCTCCTTGCCCTTCTCGATGATGACAGCTTGGCCGGGGAGGATATCGAAGAAGTCCTTGTAGCCGCACTGGACCAGCGCTACGCTCTCTGAGGCCATCATGTAGTCCATGCTCTTGCCGTCCTGCGACTTGCGAGAGCCGAGCACCATGGGTCGAATACCGTACGGGTCGCGGAAACCGATGAGGCCGAATCCTGAGACAATGTTAGTATCTACACGGTGACAGCATAGCACATATCATTGGATATCGACATACCCGCAAGCATGGCCGTGCAGGCCCATCCACCGGTGCAAAGCTTGTACATCCTCTCCAGCGCCGCAAAGCAATCGTCGGCGTTGATACGCGCCTTGCCCGTCTCGTTGAGCTCGTCGGCGAAGATGTTGAGCATGAGCTCGCTATCGCTCTCGGTGTTGATATGCCTGTGGGCCTCGTGATCGAGTCGCTGGCGCAGTGCCGGCGCGTTGATGAGGTTGCCATTGTGGGTCATGCAGATACCGTAGGGACTGTTGACGTAGAAGGGCTGAGCCTCAGCGTTCGCGCTGCTGCCGGCGGTAGGGTATCGCAGGTGGCCGAGGCCCATGAAGCCGGGGAGGTCGGACACGCGTGCGCCGTCCTGGAAGACACGCGACGCCATACCGTTGCCCTTGCACTGGTGGAAGCGACCACCAGCACTGCAACTGACTATTCCGGCAGCATCTTGGCCGCGATGTTGGAGGAGGTAGAGGGCATCGTGCACCTCGACCGAAGCCGATTGCGACTTGGGATCGCCGTGGATCACAGCAATGATACCGCACATTTTGACGTGATGGCGGGGTGTGGGGAGGCTTGGAGTAAAAACTCGGGTTTATATGCTACTAAGACGCGTCAGTTGCGGTAACAGTTCGGAAGACGCGGGATATGTAAGTGGGGTAGTCTCTCAGGAAGTCGTTGTGCGCTCAAGGGGTATCGCAAGTCTAACATCTTTATAATATGACAAAATCATCATCGGGACATTGAATAGGCGGCAGGTAAGAGAACGAGTGACGACATACGTAGCCTGGGGGTGTTCCTGAAGATTTCGGCAGGTCTCTCCAAAAATGGGGTATCCTGGTGGAAGAATAATGCTATGGCCGTTGGGCGCTAGATGCAGCAGCAGTCCATCTACTCTCAACTCGAGTTCTCAGTGTGGGCGGCGGCGGCGTCTTCGTAGCGGCGTGGCGGGATTGTTGTCCCAGCTGGTGATGGCGTTTGGGCTCATGGTTATTGGAAAGTAAGAGCGCTCTAGTGGGGAAGGGGCAGCATGATAAACAATTTTTTTCCTCGCCGCACCTGCACTTCCGCCCTTTGGGGCTTGGCGGCCTTCGAAGCCGAGGGAGCTGCCCCACATGTTGCACCTCCAGAACCGACATCGCAACGCGACATCGCCATGACTCCGACAAAGGAACGCGAGACAAGCGCGTTATCATCACTGACAACCATTCGGGTACTCGTTTTCGTTCGATTCGCGTCCTGAGCCATCGTCCGACGCGTTCTCCTCACGTCGTCCATGGCGGTCCTATAGCTGTACGGAGGATTGAGGTACTTCTCTATCCATTCCTCTCTCAGGAATATCTCAGGTAGACGCGCGCGAGTCTGCCCAACGCAGGCAAACCTACGGCAGGCGCCCATCCAGCGCGATCACATCTCCACCAGCTCGCTACGCTTCCAAGGTCGATGAACGCCATTCCGCGTGCGCAGAGAGCGCGTCGCTATATGTACCGGAATGCATCGGTCTTTTGTTGAGTAAATTTGAGGGCTGACGTAAGTGTATCTGTTCCTTGCCGATGCAGGATTCCGGAAGAGCCCAGAATGGACGGAATAGGCGACGCTCACATGGGAGCGCACAGTCAGGGTGTGCTTGTGCTGACTCTCGAAGGGTTATTGTCCAAAGCCTCTTTAAAGGTTCTTTGTGTTACCAGTACCATATCCCCGGTCTCCGCCACGCTGCACGAGCGGCTACACCCCGTGTCCAATTCCGAACGGTGCCCACCCTGCACGACATCCATCGCCGAAGCGCGTCGGCACTGTTATCATACTCGCAAACGAAGCAGCCAGAGGACGAACAACTCATATGTCTCGGAATTTGATCTTCTGCGCATCGGCAGCTACTATCTCTTACGCGACAGACCGACTCCAAACGACGCTAGAATACGTCTCTGCCCCGTCCACGCCTACCCCCGTCTTTCACACCAACAATCTCCCACAGCCACGATGCGGGTAGTCAAAAACGGATCATGCTGTTGGCCTGCTAGCATGGCACTGTGTCTTCACTAGCGTGACCCCGGTTACAGCTGGCCACTGAGACCAAGCTTGGAGGTGTCCATTCGCCCAATCGATACTGATCTATTGTAGACGAGAGCATCAGAAGTCGACGTTGACGATCTATTGAACCTGCTCCGTCTGAACATCAATGTGTCTGCACCATCGTTCCCGGAGAGTATCGTTCCGCTGTTTCAACGTCAAGCACAACAGAGGGCCAAGTTTATGTGCTTAAGTTGCAACACGTTCTACAGCAGTCTTCGTGCATAGGGTTCGTTCAGGAGACGCAAACACGTGAACATGGAGACATACGTGTCGCGTATTATACGTGAGCCGGTGGATCTCGCACTAAGACTACTGCCAGATGCCCGGAGAAGTGTAGCCCGTGAGCCCCGATTGACACAGCTGCGTTGACGCCAGCTTCATGCGGAAAGGACTGATTTACACGGCATATCCGAGGAACACAAGCATTGGCAACCTTGTGCAATTGTCAACTCAGTGCAGCCCAAAGCGTTCGACTTGTTGTCGACAGATCATTTGCTAAGTTTCAGCGCAAAGCGCAAAGGCTCACGTTACGCTCGTCTTATTCAACTTGTCTCCACTGTCCACTTAGGCGGTCTTCAGAGTGGCAGCTGTCCTACAAGAGAGTGTATTACCAGTCTCGGCATATCAGCACTTCTGAATTTGACGAGAATGGTATCAAGGGTACCAGCAGGACGATACTCAATTTCCACGATGGTTGTTCGGCTTCTAGATGTGGAAACCCCACCACGTGAAAGCTGCTGATCAGTACCGCATCAGTAGCATGCAGGATCGGCTGCTTGCCGCTGCCTCCAATTACCTCAGCCCGATTAGCTCTCGCGTATGCATAGCTACTTCCCTGAAATAATACGCGGGGTCCCCACATGTAGTCGCAGATCCAGCCCAACCATAACCGTGCAGACTTAATACTACGCGTTCCGCATGGACCAGGTGGCGATGCTGTTCACTAACCGTTGTTCCGGGATCTTTGTTAGCTGCTGGACAAGTATACCGACAGCAAGCCACCTCTTCTACTAAGATCCAGCTCAGCTAGGGATCTCCAATCGCAGCCTGCATGTACTACAAAAGTATACACTACGGGCTAATGCCCCCGACGCATGCAAACGTATGGATGTAACCCGTATACCCGTCGGCTAAGAGGGGCCTAGAGAGTGACGAGAGACTTGTCGTATATGACTTCTTTATCATATGCGTCAGCGTCGCGGTATAAAGGGTCAAAAGCCACGCCAAAGCTCACATATCACCTCGGCATTATTTCCATTCGACAAGTGTGCGATTGCAGCTTTCTATCGTCTGTCGTCATAGACTCTTCATAGTTCTTGCCTGCACATATCTTTATGACGGTGGGGTCCGGCGAATCTGGCAGGATGGCGACCCTCAACGAGGAGTGCTTTCCAAATATGTCGGCTGGCACTGACATCACCGCGTCATCAGAATCGATTAAGGTGAGCAACTACCACCGCGACAAAAAACCTTTCAAATTAACTATTCAAGTCCTTCACAGGAGCTGAGATGGCCTTGAATGGAAAGACCAGTGCTCCGACCCACGTACTGGCGGCTTTCATCGCCCTCAGTCTATCGATCTTTCTAGTAGCACTCGATACCGTGCTCATACCAACCGCTCTACCTACGATCTCCCGATCTTTCCATATTCCAGACTCTCTATACGCCTGGATAGGGTCTTCCTACCTTCTCGCCAATGCCTCATCAGTCCCATTCTGGGGCAAGCTGTCGGACATATTCGGAAGAAAGCCAGTAATCCTGGCAGCCAACGCCATCTTCCTTGGCGGCAGCATCTTGTGCGCCGTCAGTGTTAGTGCCGTTATGCTCATCTTCGGTCGTGTCGTTCAGGGTCTCGGCGGCGGTGGGGTGGTGGTACTGGTTCACGTATGCGTCAGCGACCTCTTCACCATCCGGGATCGGTCCTTCTACATGGGCACTGTTGGTGCTGTATGGGCCGTCGCATCTGCTTTGGGGCCGGTCCTCGGCGGCGTCTTCGCACAACGTCTCCATTGGACGTGGTGCTTTTACATCAACATACCCATCGTCTCACTAGCGATTTTAGTGTTGTATCTTACGCTTCACCTACACAACCCACGAACGCCCCTTACGATAGGACTCGCGGCTATGGACTGGTTGGGGACGGTCACGATAATCACGGCCACTATACTCCTGCTAGTGGGCCTCCAAGTAGGTGGCACTAGCTCCTACTCGAACGCAGGAGTCATTACGTGCTTGCTGTTCGGGTCACTCGCTTACGTCGCCTTCCCTTTCTCGCAACACTGGGTGGCACAACATGGCGGCAGCCCTATCATGCCGCTGCGCATCTTCAAAGACACCAGCAACCTCAGCGCGCTGGCCGTATGCGCATGCGACACTGTGGTCTTCACCTCGGTGGCTTATTTCCTACCCTTGTACTTCCAGATCGTGCTCGGACTCCAACCAGAGATCACAGGCGTATGTATGCTCGCCGTCGCGATACCTCTGGCACTTGTTTCATTCGCTTCCGGCCACATCATCGAGAAGACTGGGCGTTTCCTCGAAGTACTGCAAGCGGGTCTGTTCGTTATGACGCTCGGTGTCGGCCTTCTCATCTCGCTCGGCACCGCGCCAAGTCTCGGAACCGTCATCGCATTTTTGGTCGTCATCGGCCTGGGGTTTGGGCCCAACTTTGGTGCGCCACTCATCGCCCTGCAAACACGCATACGAGAGACTGATATTGCTGCCGGCACCGCGGCTTTTGGATTCGTACGTGCGATATTTGGTGCCATCGGTCTAGTTATCGGCCAAGTGGTATTCCAACTCCTCATGGCGCCACACTACGAGAAGATTGTCGACAGTGGCATCGCAGACGATGTTGCTGTTAATCTCACTGGGGGTGAAGCGATATCTCAAAGCGCTGCTATCACTGGCCTCACTGACTCCCAGAAGAGTGTAGTCCGCCATAGCTTCATGAGCGCGCTGAGAGGGACCTGGATTCTCATGACGATTGTGGGTGCCATTGGTCTTTTGGTCTCGTTCGGTATCAAGAGAAAAAAGTTGCATCGAGAGAGGACGACTGAGCTTAAGGAGCTGGAAGTCACATCGAGCGATTAAGGATAGGGTAACAGCTCACACGCGTGCAACTAATGGCTCGCTTGTTGATGCTCAATCATCCGACGCACATAGCGCATGCGATTCAGTCATTTGATTCATGACTAGTTCACCTAGTTACATGTTTCGGGTGCAAATCATTCCATATTCAGCCCATTTGAGCGTCTTACATACATGGATCTGCGCGGTGCGGCCACTAACCGCCAAAGCAGCCTCAAGCTCTACCTAAATACATTCGCTAGATATAACACTTCATGTATTGCAAGACCCAGCCCGTGGTGTATCACGTCTGATATCGTTACCGCTGTGTACTTACTTCTTTCTTCGTGCTTCCCTATGCGCCCTCTGCAGCTCCGCCAACGCCTCATCACTCCATCCCGCGTCGCGATACGTGAAGTAATCACTTGGCAGAGTCGCAGGATTATTCGGATCTTGCGTAGGTCTGGGCAGCGGTGCCACGAGAAGCGGTTGTGGTTGGGACGGCTGACTAGGCGGCTCTTGAGTAGGTGCGCCGTGGTCACTCTGAACAGGCATGGGCGGTGCGGGCATCCACCACGGCTGGGCTTGTGTCGCTGCTGGTGCTGGTCCTGGCACTGGTCCTTGCGGTATACATACTTGATCTGGGAGAGGGTAAGGTACTAGCACAGGCCCTGTTGGTGTTACTATGACTTGGAAGGCGGGTTGTTCGGGCTGCTGAGCTTGGTCTTGGCCGTCTCTTGGGGGCTGAGTTGGCTGGTTGGGGAACATGCTTGGGCAGGTGTGGGATATTGGTTGTGATGAAATGAAGAGGACTATGGGCGGGCGTAATGCATAAATTTATATGTGTATATATCATACAATAGAAGATGCCTGGAGCGAAGCGACAGCGTCCATGCATTGTTGAATGTATAAGCTGTCGCGTGTAGGACGCGTCAGAGATGCGCTGTGGCACCGACAGCTATGCTAACAGCACGCGCATGATGTATGAGCAAGCTTGATGAGTTGTGTGACGCAACATTAGCGTCTCACGTATACCATGAGCTGTGATAGCTCCTTTGCGATATCGCTATGGTCAATAGACGACGCACAAATGGTTCGTTGGACGTTGCAAAATTGTTTGCATTCTTGGAAAGCCGAGACCACTTTGCCGTATATTTCCTCAAGCTCCTTTTGTCGAGATATCAAGCGTTATATCAAGCTCAGTCCAAGCTTTCGCCTTTGTAGCCAGGAGAATAACAGTACTTCATCAACCGACGGGAAGTCTTGCTGCCACCAGCTCTTGCTGTCCAGCACGTGTCGACAACCCCAATGCGCCGAACCTTCCACATCGCGACGCCAGTGTCGAAACAAGCCTTCAGCTTCACACCGGTCTTTTTCGAGAGCTCAGAGGCGAAGATGATTTTGTTAAGACAATGTAAGCGGTATTTATCGGGAGCTTTTTCCGTTTGGCCTGGTCTCATGATAAACTTGATCAGAATCTCATGCTGCGCATCATCTTCGTCTTCAGTGGTACTGGTGATGGTGTTCAATCCTTTGGGTACCGAGGTGATGTTGATGCCATCCAGGCCTATCAAGCTGATAACATTATCCTGTGACCAGGTGCGAAACGTTCTTGCCATATCCCGCATGATCTTCAGCTCGTCGAAGTCATCCGGATCGGTGGGCATGATCAAGGCGTCTAGAGCTTCGCTTATAGTTGTTGGAGTCAGCTGAAGATGAAACCTTGAATTGGTTTCCCGAAGCTTCAACAAGGCGAGAACATCAACACCATTTTGAGGAAGTGGTGCGCCGCAGCAGATGGGCTCTACCCATCCTGCAACCTCGCCGTCTTTATCTGGTCGATGGAAGATGTTGACGTAGTCGTTGATGGTCTCAAGCGCGGTACGAACTCGACGCTTCTCTAAAAGCCAAGGGGTAAACTCATTCCGAATCTGGTGGCAGGTTTGAGTGAAGCCCCAATATGAATGCGCGAAGTTGGTCGGACAAGCTATGCCACGAACAGAGCGCCGAGGTACGCCTTCGGGGTAGTGGCGAACGTTCAAAATCTTCTTCTCTTCGTCGGTCATGGCGTATTGATATATCAAATTGCGGACTTCACCCGGTAGATCACTCCAGGGCGCATTCTGAGTACCTGGCTTCTTTGGTGGATACCGATGAGAATGTGAGCGCGGCACGTATTGATCTTCATCATCGCTCTGGTCATCCTTCTCTTCTTCTGATACCCAACCAAGCCAACGACCTAATCTATCAGCCTCTGCTCTGACTTTCTCTTCGAGACTTGTCTTCCTTCGGTGTGCACCTGTGGTTGTTGATTTGGTGACGCGCGCACCCTGTACACGAAGCTTTTCGCCCAAATGGGCAGACTGAGCGGTAGACCCTGAAGTTCGCAACTCACGAACACGATTGCGGCTGGATCTGGCCCTAGGCATTTCATCGTCGGTAAGTTGAGCTACGGCATCCTTCCGCGATCGCTTTGCGGGAGGTGCGTTGTAGTCGGCAAGGTTTGCAAGCTCCGCGGCAATGTTCGTGGGCTTCTTATGCCCGCGCTTTGGGTACGGAAGTTGTCTGTCGTCACCGCGACTGCGCCTGCCACCTCTATCGTGATCGCTTTCATTCTGGGAAACTGCACGTGTCTCCTGAACGTCGCGACGACTACGCTTCCTGGGCAACTGCGAAGGCGCACAGTTCTTCTCGGCTTGGTGTTTGCGCTTTGAACCCATTATGTTCGCTGTATGTAGGAGTTGCTGGGGATACTAATAATTTGAGGAATTCACTGCGTGATGTGAAAGGATGTGGGCGTATGTGTTGACACCAGGGTTGACACAGTTATAAGATCCGGTGGAGCGTTCTATCAAGAGTGGGTGCCTAGTGTCGAAGAAGACTCAACCATGGCTTGAAGGGAAAACGCACGTACGTTCACAACTCTTCCCTTCACTTGAAAGGATTGGCTCAGATTTATCGTTGTCTTCCATAGGAATTACTGATTGCATCAAGTCGGTATAGTCGTTGTCGCGATAGGGGCCTGTATGATCCATGGCGATGTGTGTGCGGAGACCTGGCTTTCAGTGGTACCGAAACGCGACACCACCGCAGGCGAGTCTGCAGTCGATGACCCCTACGATACTATTTCGTGTTAGCATCATGAGGCTGATCTGACTATGCAGTTTCTCTCCTATAATTCTTGATTAAGTTGCAACATCACAGCGTGACAGTCGGTATCCGGACGATGAGAAGTCTGCGACAGCTGGAGGCGTCCTCATAGCTGGATCGCGACGTCTGTGAAGAAGAAAACGTGTCGCGAGCTATTCGAGTGTCTTACAACTCGCTAGGATGCATTCTCTCCTCGTTTTTTCGAACCTCAGCCGATGGGAAGAAGAGCTGATATAACAGTCGCGGTCAGGTTGTCGCGAACGCGGCGGCTCCAGCCCCTTCCCACAACAACGGATGTTGTTCTGTGTGCGACCGCGCTTGCCAGACGACTGCACTAAGCAGCAATAGAAAATCGTAGACGAGATCAAGAATATCTAGACGCGACGAAGATGTCCAAGAGATGCTCAGCTTGGGATGAATGAGTGTAGAAGTCGAAGCCGAAGCTGATCGGCATTTTGCCAAGCTGGATGACGTTATCACGGGTTTCTTCTCCTTCCCTCCTCTAGACACAAACATCCCACTTCGCTTTCGCAAACATTGGCCCGGTCCCGAAGCTACCAGGCTCAGACACGTACTACGCGATGCTGTGCCTTCCCGAGATCTCGACGCGCCTCGTCACGTGAGCAACCTTGGAAGCCACCGTTTAATGTGTGATCAGTGATCAGTAAACCCAACACCGAGCCTCGGGTCGCCTCACAATCAGCCAATCAGAACCGCGCACTCCTTTACAGCTCAGCTCTTCTTCACTTCATGGCAGTTTCGTGAAGGATGCGAGTAACTCAATATGGCAGGCTTGGTAGTGCGCCGCGCCTGCTCTCGGCCGTAACTCTGAACGCGTGCGGGGAGCAGGACAAGCGCCGGGTATATACAGCACACATCCTCTCATTGTGAAGTATAGCGGAGGATATCCCTGGTGCCTTTCACAGCACCCTGACTTAACTTACCGTATTCCTAGCATGAACCACGATTGCCAGAATGGACATGCGACATTGATCCATGAGACTGAGACTGTCATTGCTGGAAACAACGGAGAAAAGCCCGACCCTGAACATCAATCTCCATGCCAACCCGCCAAATTCGAGGATGAACGACGCTGTAGTGAACGGCCGGCTAGCGAAGATGGATCGTTCACCAGCCCCATCGACCCGATGGACTGGGATGGTCCGGACGACCCTGAGAACCCGCACAACTGGTCTACATGGAAGTTGGCTTATCATACGATGATACCAGCCCTCTTTGGATTCACTGTGTAAGTCGCAGGACAGCGCGTAAAACCAGCAGGTACTGACGGCTCAGCACCTTTGGAACATCAGTGTATACACCCGCGCTCGCAGACGTCATGCGTGACTTCGACGTATCGCGCACGGCTGCGCTCATCGGCATAACGCTTTACACGCTCGGCCTGGCGTTTGGTCCAATCGTCACTGCACCACTCAGTGAGAGGAAAGGCCGAAAAGCTGTCTATCTGGTGTTCTTCCCCATATTCATGCTGTTTACTCTCGGTGCAGGCTTCTCGAAAACATACGCAGCCCTGGTCGTGTGTCGATTTTTCGCAGGACTGTTTGGAAGTCCAGCACTAGCTGTTGGAGCTGGAACGAATGCCGATTTGTTCCCACCGCATAAGCGCGCCTTGGCTACGAGTTTCTACTTGATGGCTCCTTTCGCCGGGCCGTCCATTGGGTATGTATCGTCCAGAGTCTATTGCTCTACTAGATGTTGACGTGATGACAGACCCGTGGTCGGAGGATTCGTGGCGCAATACAAGACTTGGCCGTGGACACAATGGTCCATTCTTTTCCTTGCGGTGGCTGTATATGCCACATCTATACCAATGGATGAGACTTACAAGCCAATCATCTTGAAGAGGCGAATGAAGGAGAACGGGGTGCAAAAGAAGCAAGAAAATGGAGATATCAAGAGCGAGATCGTTCTGAGGTTCATTCGGCCCCTTCACATGCTCTCAACAGAGGTATGATTGCAAGCCCCCGTGCATCTTTGTCCATGCTTGAGCTAAATATGCACAGCCTGTAGTGTTCTTCGTCTCGCTCTACACAGGTTTCGCATTTGCGGTGCTGTTTCTCTTCTTTGCAGCTTTCCCTTACGTCTTCTCACGTGCGCCATACTCCTTTACGCCGTCTCAGTCTGGGCTCACATTTATTCCCATCAGTATTGGCGTGTTTGTTGGAGGTATGACTACCATTGTCGTAGACCGCATGATCTACATGAAAAAACATCAGCAGGCCACCTTGAAAGGCAACCCGAACGCTGACCCGGAACATCGATTATATAGCGCAATGCTTGGTAGTTGGGGTATGGTCATTGGTCTCTTCTGGTTTGGCTGGTGTGCTGATAAGGGCGTTCATTGGGCTCCCACTGTGGTGGGAGTTATACCTTTTGCATGGGGCAATATCTGTGTCTTCGTAAGTTGCGAAGGTCGAGTTCATGTTCAATTAGCACTAACAGCCTGATCTCTAGACCTCTTCTGCGCTCTATCTTGCGGATGTATACGGTGCGATGAACGGCGCGTCAGCTATAGCGGCGAATGGAATCGTCAGGTACACGCTTGGGGCTGTCTTCCCCCTCTTCACCGTGCAAAGTACGTCATCAAACGTGGAACCAGCCGATAGCAATATCTGGAGCCTTGAACAAGCTAACATCTAACTCAGTGTATGATGCTCTCGGGATCGGCTGGGCGACGTCTCTCCTTGGCTTCCTGTGTCTGGTTATGGTACCTATCCCATTTGTGTTCTTCAAATACGGGCCAGTTATCCGCGCGAAAAGCAGATTTCCAGTGGCCATGTAGAATGCATGCCTTGCCATGGTACGAGTTCCAACGTGTAGATGAAGGCGGAATGGTGACCGTGAAGGAATGTGCACGGGACTGGACGCGCACCCAGGGCAATGCTTGAAAGCTTCGCAAAGCGATTTGAACGGTACTGGAGAGCGGATGAAGTCTGACGACGCGTCAGTATACTATAGAAATGCTCGTGCAATCAGGAACATACTGGCGGCTTCGCAAACTTAGAAAGCAAATGATCACGTGTCAAGTAGGGGGGTTTCTAGCGCGGGACCCGAGTCATGCTTTGAAATACAATTAGGTTTCGGCCTTCGCTTCGCGTCTGCTGCTTGTAAATCAGTCCCTGGCTCGCATCACAACTGAGATAATACAGTATGCACGTCGCTCGATAGTGCCTGACGGTGCGTTGCACAAGGCTGACGCCGCAAGTACTTGAGGCTGTAGATGGTCGCTGCTGCACACATAATCGCAACAACAACAACAGTCCAAATCTATACGCTTTACACTTCTCAATCAATCGGATACCTTTTCCTCTTACCACTTGCTCTGCCGCTGTTTCTCGAAGGCAATCTCTTCATCCTCACCATGGACCCCAACGCCTTCACGACCCCGTTCCAGCTCACCAAGTCGCTCAAGCGCGATGTGTATCCGGCCATCGACCCCAAGAACCCCACTCTCAGCGCCAAGGGCAAGACCATTCTGATCACGGGCGCTACAGGCGGTTTAGGAGGCGTAAGACGGTCCGTTGTCGATCGCGCGAGATGGGTGCTGACGCCAACGAATAGGAAGTGGCTCGTGCCTGGGCTATAGCCGGCGCCAAGGGCATCGTGCTTGTCGGCCGCAACAAAGATCTGTTGGCAGAACCCGCCAGCGCCATCGCCTCCCTCAGCCCTGAGACCAAGGTCCTCAGTGCCACCGCCGATCTGACCAACGAGGCCGAAGTCCAGAACCTGTTCAAGAAGGCGACCGATGCCTTTGGCACCGTTGACGTCGTGGTCCATGCCGCGGGTAGTATGGTGGGCGGACCTGTCGGCGACCTCGAACCCAGCGCTTGGTTCAGCGACTACGAGGTGAACGTCAAGGGCTCGTATATTCTCGCATACTACTACCTCAAGGCCGTTGAGTCCGGTACGCTCATCCTGCTGAACACGCTTGGCTCGTCCTTCACAGTTCCCGGCATGAGCGCCTACTCGGGCAGTAAGATGGCGCTACTCAAGTTGGCCGAGTATCTGGACGCTGAGAAGCCTAATCTTCGCGTCTTCACCGTGCACCCTGGTATCGTCGCAGCGACCGAGTCAAAGCGCGGTATGGTCGTCGACCAGCTCACGCCGTTTGCGCACGACAAGGGCATCCAGACGGGTGGCTTATCGCTGTACCTTGCGCAGCCCAAGGCCGACTACCTCAAGGGCTCATTCCTCAGCGTCAACTGTACGTATCTCATTCTATTCCAACTCTTTATCTACGACTGCTGATATTTTCCAGGGGATGTAGACGAGATGGAGGCGCACAAGCAGGAGATCACCGAGCAGAAGCTGCTCAAGCTTGGATTTCTGAACGCGAAGCTCGGTCCGGAAGGTCATCCGTGGTCCGCATGACTAGAGAGCCGCGAGGCCGACGAGACGGACAAAAAGGCGGAGGAAGGCGAGAGACATGTGAAGAACAAGGAAGTGTTCGTGTGATCAGGAACAGTGTGGCGCGCTTGCGAGCTGGGTAAGCGATCGATCGCGGGTCGGGTATGCTAGAGCTCTTCGCGCTTTGTAAGGGGTGCTGCGGGTCATCTTGGAATGGCGACACATGATTTTCGAGGCAGTTCTCCAGCATGCCCTATCGGTCTCAGCCATATTAATACGGTTGCGATGTAGAAGTTCTGTGTGCGGTGATGGCCATGACGCTGTACGAGCTAAGATCCACTGTGCTTACCTAATAAGTGGCCCCCGCTTCCGCCCCAACCTCCTTCCCTGCTGCCTTCGGGCGTGGCCTCTATCACCACAACAGCTCTACATCCCCTCAAGCATCCCATGCCGTGAGGCTTTCTTCCCAGCCCCATGCCTGACGCATGATGTCGTATCGATCAGCAGTCCGAAAACGGAACCATCAAGCTGCCTTCTCCGAGACACAAAGAACGCATGGACCGCGTACGACCTCGCGACACCCATGAGAGGCACTTCGAATCGAGGTCCTTCCTGCAGAAGTACAGGTCCCTGTGCTACTCGCTTTGATGCGAAGGTGTGACCTTATGACGTCGATCATCGAAGGTTCAGCACGCATCTGCTATTGAACAACATCAACGACAGTCTCGATTTATCAAACCTCTTTCCGTTTGAGACATGCTTTTGTTGTTGCTGCACTGTGGAAATGTCGGGAAAAAATCTCGTAGCTCGCTTTTATATGGCCCGTCGACGCGTGTTCGATTTTTGTGCGCTGTGGTAACGCTGTATCCTCCCCTGTGTTGTACACTGTCATCAAGTCGTGCCATCAGGGTTCGTTTGAGGCTTACAAGTCGGCATCGATGCTTTAGCAAGCGCTATCGTTAGTTCGGTAAATTTTCCCGAGCTCCAACAGCCACGTTCACGGCCATGTTGCCGCCACGCTGCAGGTCACAGCAGCATCAGGTTTTGACTTCACCTCAGAGCTTCTCGCGGCGCGAACGTTACATTTCCTCTTCTTTTTCATCAAGTCGCTCCATTCATCTCTTCCCTAGCGGATATCAGCATCGTATCGTGGACCGGTGACGCCGGACCAGAGATAAACGGGGGGTCAGGGATCAGTAACTCGAGTCTACATTTCGTGTGATCATCATCACTTACGATACCCCCTCTATATTGCGAGGCTTAGTCACCGCGGTGACTTATACGCGCTTGTTTTACAAAAGTACTGTCAACGCGTTGTGGCATCATTACGTCGGTGTCGGTCCAAAAGAAGATTCTTCATGTCATGTGCACGTCTTCAATGTGCTCACCCAGATTCGATTGCAAGCATACCAGATTTCAACTGCGTAAGCGTGCATATTGTGCCCTGCGTTCATCCGGCGTCGCGCAAAGAACCAAGACAAAGGTTCCAAGGACCTCGTACCCGAGACATGCTTTGTCGGGTGGCATGTGCGAAATATGGCCTGACATTGGAAAGATTCCTATGTTGTACAGAGCTCTTGACAGTATGATATGAGCTATCATGGCTAGCCGAGCAGAGGGTGGTTCTTTCTCCTCCGACTAGTCTCATGACTGTGACGACTCGGTCATCTTCCGATGAGGGAAGACGTGGTTGTCTAGTTTTCACGAACTTAGTGCGGACTCCCTGATGCGTATTCCACAACCCAACGAGTTGGCCACAGCATTAGCTGTGGAACAGTGTTGACACTTGCGACCTTCTGACGCAACGGCGCTGTCTTCAAAGATATATCGGAGCACCCAGGTGCTGATTGGATCGCAAAAGAAAAGAAGCGGTGAAACTTAGCGTAGTTCTGATTGCCGTCTGCGGCATTTCCTGGTAGACGGAACGACTACCGCACTAAGGATGTGTCGCTTCATCTGCTTATCGGGAATGCGATCAGTACCTGGGCGTTCGTGGAACGTGAAGATATGAGACGTACACTACGTGTCCAGGGACCGGTCCGTCAACGTCCTGCTGGGTCAGGGGGAGACTGTTCCGCGTACTCACCGCTGGATCGGGAAGGTTGGTATGCAGGCATTGCTCAAGTCGTTTGCGATATCTAGGAACCACACGCCGCCATATACGAGAGAACATGCCGACACATGATCGATGCAGCAGATTATTGAACTTGCATTCACCGGTTTGAGCCCAACCTTAGCTTGAGTTGAGGCTATTGTTACAACGCAGCGAAGGTCACCTCAGATGCGTCAAAGGCACGAGTATGATTGGCGGAACAAGAGCCTGCTATCCGACGCGTGTCTACTGGCTGACCCCTGGCATTTCTTCATCACGATCACGATAGACCGGGCTCCCTCCAAGGCCGGTGAGTGCAACCCCAGAAATGACGACTACAGCATCTTACGCTCCCAACAACCATTCGCTTTGACGATAGTCACGCAGCTTCTCTTATCTAGTTTCCTGAAACGTCGCGCGAGTGCCAGCGCGACAGGCTGTTGCAATGTTCGCCAAAGACTATGACGAATAGTAAGCATGCACATTGTCGACACGGCATCGAAGCAGATACGATATCATTGCAACCGTATATAACGGACATTAAGTCACGATGCCTCGTTTCAATGGTCCTCTCGCCGCATCGATCTGCTTCATCAAACTCTCCTGGCTCAACTTTGCATCTCATTGCTACCTCAAATAACTTCTCGCAAAATATTTGAACATTCGTTGCAGTCCACCATGTCAACTACAATGCCATACAGCCCCAATCAGATCTCAACGGCTAGTCTGAGCCCGCCGTCGTGCTTTTCAGACCATCCTCAAGCCGTGATTACGTCCACCTGTCCCCTATGTAAAGGGCGTCCCCAAGGGTACAGTCTGTGCATGCACTCTCAATCGAGAGGCATAATGACAGTCGAGATTGCTGACTCGAGGATAGTCATCGCGGACCCGACTGCACGACATGCGGTGCTCAAGGCTTCGTACAGAAGAACTGCGACCAGTGCCTACGCTATCGAAATGCGCTTCGGATGAAAGTTCAGACTGTATAAGCATGACTGATCTTCGATCACACGAGCACCATCCGCCCGTAGAAACCGCTCAGTCGCAAAACCCGCACGCTCATCTTCTTGGCACCGATGACGAAGAATTCTTGCAAACATCAGGTATCCTGGCATACTTATCCTTCCCCCCAACTGACTTTTCACCACACTCCTTCAAACCTCTTTAAAGCATCTTTATCTTGAACCAAGGTCAAAGACCTCCTGTTGATGAAGAAATTACGAGTACAAAAACTTAACGAAGCAAATGAAATCCACACCTTCCCACCAAGATAGTACACTCTTCAAGTGATTGTGAAAATTACCAGTTGCCATCAATGATTACACGATAAGGTTGTTATGTATGTATTACAAGGCGTGTTTCAATAGCTAGTAGCCGAAGTTTACAAAAGAAATTATTGATGGTCCAATACCACGAGACAAACCGAGATAGTTGTAGCAGGTCACCAGATCGCCTCTTATCGTGCATACCCAGCGTCCCTGGCCGAGTACCTTCTCGAACTCCCCACGCTATCCGGCCTGACAGGTCCAGCACTAAGCTGCCTCACTCTGCCCTCAACAACCTCATACACACCATCAGGGAGGTACGTCTCCCGCTCGCTCTCCGTCCTCACAACACCGCTTCTTCCTCTGCCGCGCTCCTCGCCGCCGAGCATACCGGGGTAGTCGACGCTATCTCTACCAACAACGGGTTCAAAGCCATGGTCGGCAAATTGTTGATGAAGCGATGAATGAGATGCCGCTCTCTGAGGTTGCTGTCGTTGCTGCTGTTCTTGGGCGAGTAGGTCAGGGTTCACGAAGCGGTTAAGCGCGTTGTTCGATATGCTTCGTGTGGAGATGCGGGATGCTGGGCGGCCGCGCGTCTCCGCTGCCTCTATTGCGCTACCTGGTCTGCTTGAAGATCTGCTGCGTGTGGATACGGGTGCGGGTGCAAGATCTTCTGTCCACCATTCTGGGCGTACGGAGTGAAGGGAGTCTGTTGAGGTGCTGCGTGTGTGGCGGTGGTGTGGCATGGTTGGTTGATGCGTTTCCGCAGATCGGTTGTAGAGACCGAAGACGGGCGGTGGTGGCTGGGAGCGGCTCGCGTGACTCGCTAAGCTGCTGGCGCTGCTGTTGCGCTTCTGTAGCTTTCTTCGCGGCCGATTTGTACTGGTGATGGTTGTCGTCATGGTCGTTGTTGGGCTTGATGGTGGGGAAAGGTGCAGTCGAGGGTCCACGGGTGACTCTTCTGATCTCTTTCGTCCACGAGGAATAGTAGGTGCGGCTGTCTCGCCAGAGTCTGGACTTTCGCCGTTACTCCAGGGTCGCTTCTCGGTGTGGCCGCTGTTCGTGTTGCTTCCGCTGCCACTGTCACGACTGAGGACGCTTTCGACGAGTCTCTTGTGCCACGAGCTGTTTCCGTAGTTGAAGTTGAGTCGCTTCTCTGGGTCCTTCTTTCCGAACCAGAGAGGCTCGCTTTGAGAGAAGCCAACGGCGGTGAGCCAAGGGTTGCCGGGCGCATCGTGCGCAAGCTGGAAGATGACATCGACCTCCTCAAGCGAGCGGAAGGCGGTCTCAGGGTAGAAGAAGTAGACCAAGGGGATGATGGCGAAGTTTGTGACGGCGAAGATAATCCATGTACGATAGGAAATGCGCTGGAATGCGATCGGGGTGATAAAGACGATACTGTTTCAATGTTAGTCGCGCAGCTAATGCGATGGACCCGGATTGTGGCTTACACAAAGTTGAGCAACCAGTTGGCACTCGTCGAAAGACCGTTAGCAGGCCCGCGAATCCGAAGTGGCACGATTTCGACCTGGTACAACCAAGCCATACCCTGCCATCCAATAGCGAAGAAGACGGAGAAGATGAACAAGAACACAGTGCTAGCGATCCTTCCAGCCTGCATATTGCGCTCGGACCATAGATACTGTAGGATAGTAATGAGGATCATGCATACTGACATACCCGAAGCACCAAACATCATCAGTGAGCGACGGCCCCAGAAGCGATCAATACCGACAACGACGATGAACGAGGCGAGGAAGTAGACAGTCGCTGAGCAGGATGCCAAGAGACGAGCCAACCATCCCTCGAAGGACATGCGTGTCAAGAAGATCCACGAAAGATACTGCAAGACCAGGTTGATACCAGTGCCCTGTTGGAAGACTTGCACGAAGTACGCCAACACAACACGATGGAATCCTCGACGCTCCTTGTTTGAGAACAGGCCAGCGCTTGACCCTTGTGCCATAATCAAGATGGCATCCTTGATTTGTAGAAACTCGTCTTTCGTCTCGAAGCTGTCGGGCTCATCATCGTTCAGCGCCGCGAGCACAGTGAGCGCCTCTTGTTCGCGTCCAGTAAGGATGAGCCATCGCGGCGATTCGGGAAGCACGAAGAGCATTGCGATAGCCGGGAGCGCGAACATAATCTGCAGAGCGATAGGGACGCGCCATGATGCCGACGAACTGGTGAGGTATGCGAAGCCGAAGACGAACCAGTACGAGAGCGCGATACCGGCGGAGACAAACGCTCCTGCGCTGATCATGAGAATGGTTCCTTTGCGATGCGACTTGACGCATTCTGCCTGGTATGCGGGGGCGGTGGAAGTGGTAAAGCCATTGCCTATGTTGCAGCGTCAGTCTTCGTGTCCGGAGTTCTGTCCTACAAAATGTGAAAGAGCTTACCGAAACCAGCGATCGCGCGTCCGACAATGAACTGGGGAAAGCTGTAGGAAGACGTCTGAATAATTTCGCCAATCACCCAAAAGGTAAGACCGAGGATGAGTGTGCGCCGGCGCCCAAGCAGGTCACCGACGAAGATTGTCGCGATGGCTGAGACGATACAGCCCAGATGCCATGTTCCGACCGTAAGACCTGTTGATGTCAGTCAGGACCCTGCATGCTCCAGTACCAATCTGAGGCCTTGATGCGTCCATAAGACTTGGTTCGACGTACCTGTGACCCACGCATTGTGGAACGAACTCTGGTTGACAATGTCAACTTGAGGGAATCTGTCCAAGAACTGCTGGACAGTTAAGAGACCGCCCATAACACCCTGGGCATAGCCGAAACATCTTTGACCGATTAGTCCTTGGATAATCTACGCGACACACACGGATGGGGTAACTCACAAAAAGCAAAGCCCACACGTGATGCTAATGGCGCTCGCTAGACTGCGACCTCTGAGGCCCAAGAATCTCGCCATCTCGATGAAACCTCGACAAGTCACGCAGGGAAGCAGAGGATTGAAAAGACCGTCCTGCGGGCTGTCAAGTGCGAGGAACAACCCAAACTCATACCAACGCAGGTATTGCAGCCCGCAGCGGCACGTCTCTTAGATTTGAGATTTGCCCATGTTGCCCGCCCGTCCAGGCGTCCTGGTCTGGCCATCAGCCTAACGTCATGCCCGCAGGATCGTCGCAAGCGTGCCGTTCGGGGGTTCATGGCATCCTTGATGCCAACATGGTCGGCTAGACTCTGCAGAGATTAGCGAGCGTTGTCAAGATACGCTACAGGCCGCTAGACATCAAGATACAGCCCACGACCTGTCACTCCAAGTGTAAATATCCCAGTATCAGCTGAGTCTGGAGAAGGTTCGCTTCGTAGGTTTAATTGTGCTTGAATAAAGGCTGTTGACGCCCTGCCAATGTCTCTTTCGGTTTCGACACGTAGAAAACTTGGCCCTCTGGCAAACGTCATGTCGGCGCACTTCCCCAAGCGTACCGTCCGAAGCATCATGCAACCCACGGTCGAGTATCGCGACACCAAGCTGGAGACGGCTTAGCCACAGATCCAAGCCGCACTAGAGATCGTTGCTGTCAGGTACGCGAGCTGTAACGCAAGCCGAGTGGTTCCTGGAAAAGGCCGACACGCGCGATCTCGATGACTGGCTGATGTCATCGACCTGTTAGCGCCGATCAGCAGAAAGATCGAGCACGTTGAGACACTGCACGGACTTCGCAGACCACCAGTTGTTCGGCATCGAGATGACTCGTTACTAGCCGAAACGGCTGAGCGCGATGAACCGTTGCATTGTTGCTATTGTTGGGTGATATCGGATGGGATGGCCAGCGAATCAACGCTTCCAAGGCTGATAGGGGGACGGGAGGGAGAATCGGTGCTTCTTGCAGGCCAAATTTCAGAGCGCTGAATGGCGATGCATGTCCAGTACTGCACTATCGTGACTTATGCATATGGTTAAGAATCATCGGACATGCCGTCCTAACGAACGAGCGGACGGGCTTGGCCAACGGCGAGTTCTGCCATGTGTTCGCACCCGGAGGTTTAGCGCTGGGGTCTGTGACGAAGAGCGGACAAGATTATTGATTTTTCTATTTGGCCAAGAACTTCTGGAACGCTTCCTGCTCGATAACGACACTTCCTACCGACCTCAGCTTCTTCCTGCCCTCCTTCTGCTTCTCGAGGAGCTTGCGCCGTCTGCTGAGATCACTAGCATGGAGCTTGGCAAGGACATCCTTGCGGTACGGCTTGATGGTAGCTCGCGCCACGATTCTCCTGCCGGCTGCAGCCTGTATGATGACCTCAAACATTTGTCGCTCGACATGCTCCTTGAACTTTTCTACCCATATGCGGCCCACCCTATCAACTTGCGATGTGTGCAGGACGCGTGACACGGCATCGACTGGGGAGCCGTTGACAAGTAGGTTGAGCTTGATGATGGACGACCTGCGGAAGCCTGCGTCTTCGTAGTCAAGAGAGGCGTAACCTTTGGTGGAGCCTTTGAGTTTGCCGAAGAAATCATCAACAAGATGCGACAGCGGGATGTCGTACTTGAGAATGACTTGGGTGGCGGTGAAGAAGGTAAGCTCTTTCTGCTCGCCGCGATTGGCCTCGCAAAGCTTGATGACCTCACCAAGATATTCGTCAGGCATTGTGATGGTTGCAGATACGTAGGGCTCATGGACTTCCTGCACTCTGAAATGCGCTTGGTCTTGATCGGGGAACTCATTGGGGTTGGTGATGATGGACTCGGTGCCGTCTTTCCAGATGACTTTGAAGGGTACTGAGGGCGGTGTAATGATGATGTTGGCACCGTGTTCCTGACGCAAGCGGTCCTCGAAGACGGAGCAATGCAGTGTACCCAAGAATCCCAAGCGCCAGCCAGCCCCCAAAGCATCGGACGACTCCTTCTGCAATGTAACGCTGCGGTCGTTGAGGATGATCTGCTGGATGCTGTCTTCGAGATGCTCGTGGAGGTCCTGGTCGGTGGGAAAGGCGGAGACGAAGACCATGCTCTTGGGCTCCTCGAAGCCTGGATAGGGCTCTACAAGCTTCTCAGATCCGATAGTGGTGTAGGTGTCGCCGACCTTGGCCTCTTGCGAGCGCTTCATGCCAGGGTTAAAGTAGATGTAGCCCACCTGCCCAGCCTTGAGCACCGTCTGCGGCGTCTGATCGGGGTACATGATGCCGACCTCGCCCACGATGTACTTCAGCTTGGTTGCGAAGGAGCGTATGGTGTCCCCAGGTCGCACCTGCCCGTCAAATATGCGCACTAGCAGGATGACGCCCTTGTATACATCGTACCACGAATCGACGAGGAGCATGCGGAGAGGCTTCTTCAGATCGCCGACTGGGGCGGGTATCTTGTCGACGACGGTAGGAAGGAGGGCAGCGACGTTGAGGCCGGTCTTGGCTGAGACGAGTACGGCGTCTTTGGGGTCGAGCTCGAAGGTTTCGTGCATCTGCTCAAGCACCCGCGGCGAGTCGGCGTGGGGGAGGTCGACCTTGTTCAGCACGGGAACCAGCGTGAGGCCCTGGGCGAAGGCGAGGTAGAAGTTGGCGACTGTCTGCGCCTGCACGCCCTGGCTGGCGTCCACCAGCAGCAGGGCCCCTCCACAGCTGGCATAACTCCGCGACACCTCGGCTCGGAAGTCGACGTGGCCGGGCGTGTCCACCAGATGCAGCAGGTAGTCCTGTCCCTCGTGGTTGTATATCATGCTGCATGTCTGTGCCTTGACGGTGATGCCGCGCTCCCTCTCCACGTCGAGCTTGTCGAGGAACTGCTTCTGGCCGCCGGGCTGGATGGTGCCCGTGATCTCCAGCAGGCGGTCCGAGAGGGTCGACTTGCCATGGTCGACGTGGGCGACGATGCAGAAATTGCGGTAGCGGTCGATGGGGATGTCGGCGATGCGCTTCTCGAGCTCTGACTGGGGGCGGAAGGCCTGCGCATAGTTTCTGGCGAGGGGCGGCAGGCGCTCAAGCAGGCGTGAGGTGCGCGGGAAGCCATTGCAGCGGGCCGAGGGCGTCCGCCAGCCGTGCAGAAGGCTGCTCGCAGTTCGCACGCATGATCGCATGAGTGGGCATGAGGTCGGATCCGTGCCTGCCTGCTCGTCGCTCGGGCGGTGGTGTCGACGACTTTTTTGATCGATCTTATCTTATCGGCGACGGGCGGTTCCTGCATCTGCACCCCGACCCACTACCAGACCTCCCATCCGACCCGTGAACATCTCCAGTACCCCGCAAGCATACTAGGCCCAACTTTGATCTTCGGAGACACTCGGTCGTCGATTGCGCCCTCTTTGAACAGCCTTGCTGCGCTGTCTCGTCGCTTCCTGTTCCGCCAGGTCACGCTGGTCGCAGTTACCCTATAAACAAACCCCGTAAACAACACACCGCCAACCTTCACCAAGCGCTATTACCGCAATGTCTCAACCCAAGACCTCTTCCAAGTCCAAATCTTCAAAGGGCGAATCAAAGTCTTCAAAGAGCGATTCCTCCAAGGTGCACAAGCTTGCGCTCAAGGGCTCTTCGAAACTCGTCAATGAGTTTGTAAGTCGGTCAGGCCAAGCAACGCATCCTACGCTTACCCCAATTAGTTCGAGTATTCCGTAAACACCATCCTGTAAGCACGATGGGCGCATTGTAGCTTATGACCTAGGTGACTTACTCTGCTCAGGTTCCAAAGAGGCGTATACCCCGCCGAGGACTTCACCGCGTAAGCCTGTACTACACCTCGACCCCAACCAGCCGTTGACAAGATGCAGCGTGAAGAAATATGGTTTGACCATGATGGGTACGTAACCTGCCAGTCCTGCCATCAGCCACACTCTAACCTTTCCAGTGACTGCCGATGACCAAGTCAAGGCCTACATCAAGAAGATCATGGGCCAGCTGAAGGAGTGGATGTACGGGGGCAAGATCTCAAAGCTTGTCATCGTCATCACGAGCAAAGAAACTGGAGAGCATGTTGAACGCTGGCAATTCGACGTAAGTCATATAAACTATACCAACCCCCAGTGTCTGACATCATCTAGGTCCAAATCTACGGAAAGAGCGCCAAGGCGAAATCTTCCAAGAAGACGGCAGACCAAGAGAACTCCGTTCCAGAGTGAGCGAGTAAGGCCAGCCATTTTGAACACATGCTGACAGCTCCCAGTGCTAGCGAAGCATCAGAAGACAAGACCGAAGCCGAGATCCAGGCCGAGATCCAGTCTGTCTTCAGGCAGATCACTGCCTCCGTGACTTTCTTGCCCATGCTGGACGGAAACTGTACCTTCAACGTTCTTGTCTATGCCGACGCGGACTCTGAAGTGCCTCTCGAGTGGGGTGACAGTGACGCCAAGGAGATCAAGAATGGGGAGAAGGTGCAGCTGCGCAGTTTCAGCACAAGCAACCATCGTGTGGACACTCTAGTGAGCTACAGGTGAGTGACTTCATGCACTGCTTGTGGAAGCGATATACTAATTCTCTAGACTTGCCGACTAAAATCCGCCGTGTTTGAGATCCCAAACTCTCCATTTCCTTTCCAAATTTCCATCTTGTCGACTTTTCGCCCAGACGCATGGAGTACGTGGGTCGCACCATATTCCAGGATTCGATGACTAAACTTGCGGCATTTCCCAAAGTCTTCTACGCGACGGAGTTCACACACCAATGAAAATCATGCAACTGTCTTCCATTTTCTCCAGCAGTAAACGTATCCGACAAGGGTCACGTGTCTGGGCCAAAGACCAGAGCTCTTCTGGCGCTGTTGGGCCCGTCGCAATCTTTGCGGCGGGGCGGTGATCTTGTGGTCGCTATGGCTTTACAGGCTCGTACACAATCTCTTTTCGTTCTCTTTTGGTCCATGCTTGTATCGGTGGTGCGACACCGTTGGCAATGCGAACGCAGCGACGCGGATTCGGCACGCGTGGGTCCTCGCTAAAGAACCGTTGATCTTTCCAACCTCACCTCGTCTAATCGTCTAGATCTGCAGTAATATTGGTAATAAGACACGATTGTTGCGTAGCAATGACGGGCTTTACGATTTTCTCGATGCGCGTGGCCTAAAGCGCGCAAAATAGGCCCGCTGTTAAGCTATAGGCACCCCACCTCAGTGGCAACACAAAGGTCGCCTGGCCTCCCAAGACCATATTCCACGTAAGAAGATGGGGATTTTCTTTTGGATGCGCGGACCTCTCGTTCGCGTATCGTTACCCACAAGCTATGTTCAGCATCGCGTCATCTCACACACACAGAAACGCTGTCGCGTCTTTCCTAAACGATCTACCAGGCAGTTCCGATATATTTACAGGGCTTAGGGGTATCTGGCACTTGTACACACTGTCGAGCCATTGGCTAGAAAAATCCCAAAGCTACAAACGCTCTCAAGTTGGTACGGTTCCAATGTCACTGATGATAGCGCATCTTATCTCCATAAGCAACCTCGTTACATGTCCGAGTGTTGTATCTACTGGTTGTGGAGGCAAGAAAGAGCATGCGGTAGCGCTCATGTAACAGAGCACAGACGCGATTTCCACCACGACCCAACAAGACTACTTTTATCTGGGGTTCCGTGGCACCATGAAGCTCCAAGTCCACCTTATCCTGCATGGCTCACCCAAGACAACTTCAATACAGGTTAGGCGCACCAGTATCAATTGCCTATCGCCACACTACACTGTTTTCATACTGAACCCGTGCAGTTGTGGCTGCTGGTAGTCGCTTATGGCAGTGTGGGTACTTCTCCCACCGCACGTACACTTCCTAGAAAAGTTGTGCACTTTTTGAATATCAGGCTGAGTATCTCTTCACCTCGCTGCCCGCTTGGTGTTACCCTCTTCTCAGTCGTTACCTACCATTCGTGTGCACCTTTGTTCTTCGTCGTTCAGACGCACATCGCACAAACCTTCTCCACCCTGGCTTCATATGAGAAGACGCAGAGATGAGGTTGACCAACATGTTCAGAAAAGGGGACACTGTCCCTCGCCCGCATAACGACACTCCTGGGAGCGAGGAACTACCACCCCAAAATCCTCTGGCGCCAACACCCCGAGCTGGCGACGAGTCACCGGCTAGCTTCACACCTATGCAGCTTGGCCCAGCTAGCTCTCATTCCGGCGGGGCTCCCAGCATCCACGGCAGCGACAGTACCGTGCGCACAGATGCTCTTGTCGACGTCAAGGCCGAGCTCCTGGCCAACTGGCTCCACACCAAGCAGGAGGAGCGGGTATGGACCTTTGGATCAGCTGGCGAAGGTGTCTTCATGAAGAAGTCAAGGGGACGCTATTCTTGCGCCCCCGATGCGCTTCGTACCGACGGTACAGGTCTCATTGAAGCTGTTACCGAGTTGAACGTCCGAGTAAGTCTAACAACGCCAAACACCCGCACGGCATTGTCACTAATACTTTGCAGTGCGCTATGACCGTCAACACCAGGGCCATCCAGTACATTCTTGAGCGATGCAATACCCAGTATGTGCAAATCCAGAGCGGCCTTCGCTTGCAAATCGTTCCCGATTTTGAAGCTTTGCCACACTGTCAGAGGGGTCAGTCCGCTGCTTTCATCGCCTCACGAGGCATGCTGGTAGTGTGGCAGGATGACCCAAAGTTGACGCTCGAACGCGCTGAGTTCATCATCAATTGTATGATGAGGATGATGTGTGGAGCTGAATACGGCTATGATGCGCACGACTTGGAGTTGGAGAAGTCAGGGAAGAACCCCGCAAACGACATGGAAGATTACGACGACTCGCGCGATTCTAGAGAAGCCAATGGTGAGGAGGCCCGAGATATGAAGATGTGGCAAGCTGCCTATTGCGGAATGTCCATTCTTCTCCTGACGGTAGCGATCGGATCCGGTTACAGGCAGATCGCAATCGAAGAGTTCCAAGCCCCAAAGCACTGGCTTCGTCTGCTCTTCCTCATTTGCTTGCCCGCGCAAGTCTGGCTATCATTGGTAAGCCATATGTCTGCGCTCTATGATTTCGCTTCTAACTATGCTAGTTCTTCTTCCAAGCTCTGGTTGGTAACTTTGCCCAGATCATTGGCCCCACCGATCAGATGAAAGAGAACAGCCGCTACTACTCCGGCAAAGCCCCCAGGCGGCTCCATTGTGATAGCTTTAACGGGCCGCTCCCACATGTAACCATCCAGATGCCCGTTTACAAGGAAGGTTTACGCAGTGTCATTGAGCCCACCATTCGGTCGCTCAAGCAAGCCATTTCTACCTACGAGCTTCAGGGAGGAAGTGCCAATATCTTCGTCAACGACGACGGAAGTAAGTGCTGCACCAGTGCGTAATGTAAGCCCCACTGACATTTCCTAGTGCAGGTTCTCGGAGCCGAGGAATCCAGGGAGCGACAGGAATTTTACGACGAGCATGGCATTGGCTGGGTAGCGCGCCCAAGACATGATCCCAAGGGCGAGCACGGACCGGATCCGTTTGTCTTCGTCCGCCCCGGAAAATTCAAGAAGGCATCCAACATGAACTACGCCCTAAGAATCAGCTGCAGGGTTGAAGAGGTCATGGCACAACATGAACGTGGAGAGAACTGGAGCCAGTTGGACGAGAATGACCTCTACAAGGAAGTCTTGGAATCCGTCAGGGCTGAACACGAGGGCAGGGCTTGGGTTGATGGTAACATCCGCATTGGCGATCACATTCTCCTCGTCGATTCCGACACCCGTGTGCCTAAGGACTGCCTGCTTGAGGCCGTCAGCGAAATGGAGCAGGGTCAGGAAGTGGCCATCCTACAGTACTCTTCCGGGGTTATGAACGTCACCAACAGCTTCTTCGAAAACGGCATCACCTTCTTCACCAACATGATCTACACCATGATTCGATTTGCTGTCGCTGGTGGAGACGTTGCGCCTTTCGTCGGCCACAACGCTATCCTGAGATGGGAGGCACTTCAGAAGGTGGCTTACGAGGTCACAGAAGGTGACCAGACGTTCGACAAATTTTGGTCCGAGGAGACGGTGTCTGAGGATTTCGATATGAGTCTGCGGCTGCAGAGTGCTGGTTACATCATTCGATTGGCCTCATACCAGGGTGATGGCTTCAAGGAGGGTGTATCGCTTACCGTATATGACGAGCTTGCCCGTTGGGAGAAGTATGCTTGCCCTTTCCAACGTCCGTCTCTTACGACTGCTAACTAATATTCTCTAGGTATGCATACGGCTGCAACGAACTCATCTTCAACCCTTTGATCTACTGGTTCACCCGAGGCCCTTTCACCAAGCTCTTCCGCACCTTCATCTTGTAAGTAGATCTTCAGAGATCGTGTCGTCTTATCTGTCTGTCAACTAACTCGGTGATACTAGTTCCAATATGCCGCTCGCATCTAAAGTCACCATCATGGCTTACATCGGTACCTACTACGCTCTCGGCTGCTCATGGGCTCTTACCATGCTCAATTACTTCTTGATCGGTTTCTTCAACGGATGGCTAGATCATTACTACATCAACTCCTTCCGCGGTAAGCATCACGTCCTTGTTCGTCTCGCGCATCACTAACACTCATCAGTCTATTTCGCCATCATCATCGTCTTCAGTGTCCTCGGTAACATCGCTCTCGCCGTCCTCCGCTACCGTATCGGCGAGGGTTCCTTTTTCGGCGGCCTCTGGACAAACATCAAATGGATCCCTCTCCTCAGCATCTTCCTCGGCGGCATCTCTCTACACGTCTCGCAAGCTCTCCTCGCGCACTTCGTTAGCTGGCCTCTTGAGTGGGGTTCCACTTCCAAGGAAACCGAACAAGTCAGTTTCTTCGTCGCCATCAGCAGGGTGCTGAGGAAGTTCAAGTGGAGCTTCATGTTCTGCATTGGTATGACTGCGATTATGATTACCATGGCTTTTGCTCTGCAAGAGGACTGGAGGATCAAGGAGCTCATTGCCGTGTGGCCTATGGGCACCGTGGTTGTCTTCCACTTTTTGTTGCCAATTGTGCTCAACCCCCAGTTGATGACTTTTACTTGGTAAGGGCTATTGGTGTTTGTCCACGTTCTGGGTTGAGGAGGAAGGATGGAAGGAAATAATAATCTGCCTATTGGTACTAATACTTGGGGTGTGTTGGACTTTTCCGTATATGAGTGTACGACGTGGTCATCACCTGAAACAATAAAACACTAAATTCAACCTTGCCGTGTTCCTGAATGCGTGTCGCTATCCATAATCGAAACAATGGTTCCACTCCTCAACTCGGTGATCAGCCTGCGTGCCTCGATCATATCGCCATACCCAACACTACCAGCGGTTTCCGAGATCTGAGTGCTTCGGTTATCATTCCACTTGTATATCTTCTTCAGTGTCGAATATGCGATCAGCCAGTATTCAGGTGCGTATCTCATAAACCCAATGCGCTGCCACATTGTCGACGAATCACTTTCCCTCCCCAAGAGATCCACCAACTCCGCATCTCTAGTTTCCGACGGCCATGATTGCTGCCAATTCCGCAATCCGTTGGTGATTGGCGCCATTCGTACCATATTTAGCGCAGTGACTGCGCAGGTTTCAAGGCCGTATACCTGCAAATACAGTGCGTGGATGATGGTGAACATGTTGAGAACGCTCAGGTGAGCAAAGGCGCGATGAATAGTTGGCTTTGCCATGATCGCATTATCACACAGTGCGTTGACGGCGGACAAGATGGTGAGGTTTGTCGCATCGATACCCACTCTTTTGCGCCAGACCTTAAGTTCGATGAAGCACTCTTCTTTTGAAGAAGCTTGAAAACAGGATTCTGGGGACGACATCTCCATAACCAATTCGGACAGAGCCATGCGGGGTACATGGCGGAAGAACAGGGCGTAGCTTGCGTCGATATTGCAGATATATGAACAGATGCTATCAAATCTAGTCAGCATTAAAATGTTATGTGCTGGGTCAACCTATACCGAATGAGTGACTCCCGGAGGATATACTCCTCCCAGTCGAAATCAGCTGGATGGGATGTATCGACTGGCTTTAGTGATGCTTGATCTAGTCCTATGTCTCGTGCTAGCTAAATCATCATCAGTAGGTCGTCGATCATTGATCGGAAACACTGACATGAACGAGGTCATTGAACCGTTGCTGCAGAACGCGTTTTTTACTCCGCTTACTTCCCTCCCACGTTTGATACAGACAGACACAGTAAGCAGCTTGGAGAACATGCAAATGTGTGCTCCGACGTTGGGTAGTGGTTGTATCTCGCCATGCGTTCGAAATGTCATGATCATGGAAAGCATCATCACTGAAAACGAGGTCTTCGACTAAGTCCATCCAGACCTGGGCTGAGGCATGATCGCGCTCTTCTGGCGACATGCAGGCACCAACAAGAGCCATTACAGCAATCAACTCCGGTGACTTCTCTTTCATTTTGAAAGTCGGCGCATGTATTGTGGGCCAATTAGGATACCAGCAAGACCAGAAGAGTGCCAGGAATCTTTGTAGATTCTTCGGCTTGAAGAATGCGTAACATAGCGCTTCCACGAGAGGTGACCAGGCGATATCAGCGGGACCGTGGTGATGGCGATTTGTCGCTGTCTCTCGGATTTGATGGACGATCTTGTATGTGACGGGCAGTAACACAACTGGATCAGCCATGTTCTCATTGTTTTGCACCAGTGCATTTCGGGTAATGTCAATCCAGTGCGTCGCGGCATCCGATATTCCTTCTCTCAGAGTTGAAAGATTCTCACCCGGGTTCGCCTTGAGTGGGTCTGATGTGATGGAGAGTCTCTGCTGCTTGGTGCCACACCCAAATGATCCGACAAATCCAGTCGCCTTGGTGAAATTGTCGAGGAAGGGGAACTGGATCAACACGTTGATGTTGAGTTGTGTTGGGCGTTGGCAAAATGGGGCCATGATTCCGTGTTCAATTAAAAGTGAACTAGGGCTAGTCCAGGAACTAAGTTGAATGCGAGAATCTGGATTGAGCTGGGAAGATAGTAGCGTTGATCCTATCTCATGATCGAAGTCGGCCATGGGGGAGTCCGAATGATCGTTAGCGTCGTCCAAAGTCTGGAATACTGCCTCATATACGTGCATATCGAACTCGCTGTCAATGTCGCCGCGAGGTGCTACTAGGTCGTCACGGACACGGCACTCCACTGTGCCGTTAGTCTCGGTGTTGAAAGCATCGATATCATCGATGGAGGAATTAGGGTCGTCTGCCTGATCAAGTCTACTCTCTTGCGGTCGACTATAATTGCAGACTTGATTTCGTGAAGCACATGGCGCGCATGGTTGTGAGGAAGTACAAGCTCTCTTCAACTGACGGCATTGGTCGCAGGCACGGATTTTGCGTCCTCTTGCTCTGGTCTTAACCGTCGGAATGGAAAGATTGCGAGCCCTTCGAACACCACACGAGTTCCAGTGTCGTTTCAATGCATCGCTGAGTTCATAAGTTAGGAATCAGTTGCCACGGATCAGCGATTTCATGTCCACTCTGTCGAGGGAGGAGCGTACCTTCTGGCAAATCTACGGAAGCAAAAGATGCAGACACTAGACCTCTTTGTGCTTTCCATGTTGACGCTGCAGGGTTTGAGTGGATACTGCAGAAAAGTGATAGCGCTCCTTGCATTTGAACGCATTCTTGAACGCCAAAGGGTGGGGACCTCGGGAAGGTGCGGAATGCGGGGAATCTACGCGCTACAGCGCCGGTGCGCGTGACGAGCGGCTGCCAGCCTACCAGCCACCCGTAGCCGCAGCCGCTCTTTCCACGAGATCGTCCATACAGTACAGCAAACAGCCATCGCTACGTATTCCGAGTGTCGCATCTCGCGTGAGCGGCTAAATCGACATTCGAAACGATGCAATGTGTGTCAGGTACGCAGTGCTGCGACATGTGCCGAAGAACCTTGGAAGGATCGACGCGACCTCCCGATGACGTCATGTTCGCCTTGCACTGATTGATGATGCCAATACGCCCGTGAGATGCATTCTCGCGGGCATACCCCAATATATCTTCTACATATCCAATTACTAGGGAACCCAAGAGCAGTGAAGTTTGAAGTATTGGGATCCATTCACAATGTCCTCAAACACCGAGTCCACAGTCCCCCTCTGGATCGAGAACAAACCCATCCACACCCAAACCACCATCCCCGTGACCCAAGCCAGCACCTCCAATACCATCCACCACGCCTGCTCCGCCTCCACCACCGAAGCCACCCAAGCCGCCGCATCCTCCTTCTCCGCTTTCAAATCCTGGCGCTGCACCTCCCACACAACCCGTCGCAACCTCCTCCAAAGCGTAGCCACCCACTACGCCGACAATGCCTCTACGCTCATCGCCGCGCAAATCGCCGAAACCTCCTGCACAGAAGCCTGGGCGCGTACAAATGTAAACCTCTCCATCTCGTACCTTAACGAAATCGCCGCGCAGATAAGCAGCGTAACAGGCGTTATTCCCCCAACCGAGAAACCCAACACACAGGGTTTCGTGTTTAAAGAACCCATCGGACCGGTCTTATGCATCGCACCTTGGAATGCCGCACTCGTGTTAGCAACGAGAGGAATAGCAAGTGCCATAGCCGTAGGCTGCACCGTAGTCTTCAAAGCGAGTGAACTGTGCCCTCAAACCCACGGGCTCATCACGCAAGCTTTCGCCGAGAGTGGGTGTCCTGGTGGCGTGTTGAACCAGGTGCAATGTGGTCGGGAAGATGCGGCTGAATTGACAGAGGCGCTGATAGCGCATGACGCGATTCGCAAGATTGAATTCATCGGTAGTGCGGAGGTGGGGAAGAAGATCATGGGCATCGCGGCAAAGTATCTCAAGCCCGTGTTGATGGAACTAGGTGGGAAGTGCCCGGCGATTGTGCTGGAGGATGCGGATTTGGAGGAGGCGGCGAAGCAGTGCGTGATGGGTGCTGTATTGAACCATGGGCAGATTTGCTTTAGTACTGAGAGGATTATTGTGATGGAGGCGGTGGCGGAGAGGTTCAAAACGTTGCTTGTGGAGGCTATGAAAGAGATAGAGGGGCCGGCTGGGTCGGCGGTGTCGGAGATTATTGCGCGGCATGCTGAGGATGTTATAAGGGATGCGCAGGAGAAGGGCGATGAGGTGCTTGTTGGTGGGGTGGGGTCTACTTCTTCTGAGGGTGGGCTTGCACTCAAACCTACGATCATCGTCAATCCCTCGCCTTCATCTCGTATCCTGGACGAAGAGACGTTCGGCCCTTCCGCTTCGCTTTACGTCGTTTCTTCAGATGAAGAAGCTATCGCGTTGGCGAATCGCTCAGCATATGGTCTTAACGCTACGGTCTGGACGCGCGATATGGCTCGGTTCATGAAGATGTCGCGGGAACTGGAATATGGCCAAGTTCATGCCAATAGCATCTCAGTCTACACGTCGCCGACTGGAAGTCAAGGTGGCGTTAAAGGCAGTGGATTTGGGCGGCAGAACGGGCAGTGGGGACTAGACGAGTTTGTCGTCGAGAAATTTGTCACTTGGTGTGGGTGAAGTGGGAGGCCTTGACATTGCTCAAGAAAGACCACAATACAGCACAGTTAGCTAGAGGCTGACAACGTACAAGTAGAGTGATCGGAACATGAAGATTACTTTGGAGAGAGATTTTAACAGCACATGGGATTATTGAAAGTATTTCAGAACTCATAGGACTCATGCGACCGTCTTCTCGAATCAAAATCCACCTTTATTTGCTACCCTTGCACCTTGGATATAACTTCATCCACGTTGCGTACTTGCACTTTCGTATTCACACCACTCGTTTTGTGGAACCAATAGTTATGTGTCTCCCAATCCTGCGCGCCATCGACGAGTGAGAGATGGTAAGTACGGAGAATTTGTGGTACGATTTTGTACATCTCACAAAGGGATATCTTGGCAGGGGTATCAGTGGTAGCACTTGTGAGTGGGGCCTGATACGTACATTCTTCCCCACACAAGTCCGGGCTCCTCCGCCAAATTGGAACATATGCCTATCCATAATCGTGGTGTCTGCACGGAGCCATCGCTCAGGAACGAAGTCATCCGCGTCGTGCCCAAAGATGTTTTGATCACGGTGTATCACGGCGGCGTTGATGCCTACCCTTGTTCCTGCAGGAAAGAACTCCCCAGATATTTGGCAGCCACCAGCCGGAACATTGCGCGGTACTGTCAAAGCAACGCTTGGGTGAAGACGCATCGCTTCTTTGCAGCATGCGTCTAGATATGGGAGCTTGATAGCTTCATTGTATCTGATGAGCGGATAAGAGAGCTGGCCAGATGCTGAGGCGTTGTCGATCTCTAGTGTCAGTTTCTCGTACGCGCTAGGCGAGCGCATGAGGTGATATAAGATAGACGAAATGGCTGCCGCGGTGGTGTCTGAGCCTGCGAAACTAGAAGCAACAGAAAGGTCAGTACAACAGCCTTGTTTCCGACGAGATGCTCAGGTACTACGAGACTTACAGCGCAACGTAGACCTCTACTGTGATCTCAGTGAGGCCAAAATCAACCTTCTCGCCTTTAGTCTCCATGACCTCAAACAGACTGTTCAGAATGTCGTCCTTTCCGTCAGCCTCCCCCTTCTTCATCAGTGCGGATCGCTCAGCGACAGCATCCTTCGCTGCTGTTTCAACACTCTTGAGGCTCATGAGGGCTTTGAGAATGCGCGGGAAGATCGCACCGCCTGTCAAGAAAAATGGCCGGATGTAGGAGGGCATGACGCATGCTGTTGTCAGCATCGGGAGGAGGCAGTCAAGGGCTGTAATGTAGCCGCGATAGTCGGCGGCTTGCGCCATGAAACCGAACATGCGGCTGAAGAAGAGTTCGCCTATGACATCAAATGCGTACCTGGAACATGTGAGCATGATAAGTACGCGCATTGGAAGCTGTATCTATGCGGATACATAGTGCTGGAAGGAAACATACCACTGTACCCAGGTGGACACATCGATGGCGTCTCCCTTCACCGCGATCTCATGAAATTTCTCCATGAGAGTCTTGGTACAATTGTCGATATTCGCCTCCGAGCGGACAATGTTGGACATGGAATATAGATTGTTCACGATCTTACGCCGGCTAGCGTGAGATTTCTCGTCTAGATTGGTAAAGAGATCGGGGTATCTGGCGAAGGAAGGACGGAATAACGGGTAAAAGTCAGTCTGGAAAATTGGATTAGTTGTTGAGGCTTTTCAATATCATGGTTCCTGACCCAACAGGTTAGTACTACACACCTTTGTGAAACCGGAAGAGATAGAGTAGATGGTCTTGATTGCAGTGGGATCAGCGATAGCGACCTCGTTTGGTGCAATGCGGATGATCGGACCTTGGACTGTCAGCAGAAGAATACCACACTGCATCGCGCGGTGTTGGTACCGTATCTGCCATGCAACTCTCTCTGTGTTTCCTCCGCGTGTGCTCCAGCGACTTGTAATACAATCCATGTCCGCGATATCGAGGCGAGGAACGGACCAGGATATTTCGATAAAGGATGAAAAAAGCGCGAGTACACAGTCCAGATGATCCAATACAATGTAATGACTACTAGAAGAACGACATAGAGAGGTGCGACAGCCAAAGTATCAAGCATTGCTTCAATTGGGAAGATTTCGGTGTATTTGTGATGCTTGATTGAGTGTGTGTTTGTGAACAAGGTCAGCTTGAGCTGGAATAGACGCAGTAGTGCCTAGGTACCTAGGTAATAGTAATAGTGTGTTTATGGATACAACAGACATGCGCAGGTCCATCATCATTTGGGTTAGGTCAATACCCCAGGAAATCCGTCTTTTCCCCGCCCCCACAACATTGAAGCGTTCGCGGGGTTGTTTGGGTTTTGACTCTGAGTGTGGTGGCGGCTGCTGTGGGAGATAGCCGTCCTATCGGCGCCGGGGGGATCTGACTCCCAGCAATGACCACCAATACGAGATTATCACACCGGATGTACCACTGTGCCGAACAAGGGGACGGCAACGTAGAGGTCGCAAGTGATATGCGCTGCGGTTTCGAACCAGAAAACAGCTTTTTTGGGATGCTGCATGATAACTTCACAGCCCTAAATGCAGTCACGCGAATCCGGGGACCCGGCGTACGGTCCGGTACGGATACGGCGTTAGCGTCGGGAATTTCCCACAGCTAGGGGCAACGACGGGTTTCTCCCACTCAATGCGGGGTTCTATCTCGATAACTGCCATCTACCGTCCCCAGATACATCAGGGTGGCAACCAGATGGGCTGACCAGACGCCACTTGTATGACACCATGGTGTCTCTTGTATGCGACTGGACCTCGGGAACATTGGTCACCCTCATGTCGGATCTGCCACTGACCTCACGGCATTTGATAGCATGGGACTTCATAACCTCAGGCGGTTCCAACGCTTCCTCGCGTAATTACTTTGATCAAAAACTCATTTCTTTGCGGCCGCATAACTTAGAGCACTAGACAAATTCTATTTACCATATCATCATGGTCGCAACCGCGAAACCACTTGCGCTGCCACCCAACGTCAGTAGCGATGTCTTCGACAACTTCTTGACAGCTTGTCATGATGTTGGTCGCGACAACATCGAAGTCATATCCTCCGCGTCCCAGATCGACGATGGCAACTACATGAAGCCGAACTACACGCACGACCCTCATCACATCATGAAGCAAGATTTCTTCCTTGCTTCAGCTATCATCGCCCCTCGCAACGTCGCCGATGTTCAGACTATCGTCAAGGCCGCAAATGAGTACCATGTACCATTGTGGCCCATTAGCATTGGGAGGAACTCAGGCTACGGAGGCGCCGCCCCACGCGTATCTGGTAGTGTTGTCGTCAACATGGGCAAACATATGAACAAGATCCTCGAAGTCAATGTAGAGGGTGCTTACGCTCTAGTCGAGCCAGGTAAGTCGTCAACTCAGGCCTTTCTCCGTTCACGACGTTGATATGTATTTAGGTGTCACATTTCACGATCTACATACTTATCTCGTCGAGAACAACCTTCGCGACAAGCTTTGGCTTGACGTACCTGATCTTGGTGGCGGTTCAGTCCTCGGTAACACTATGGAGAGAGGTGTTGGTTACACCCCTTATGGTGGTAAGTCCTGCCCATTAAAGCTTGTCACTTCCAGTCTGACGTTTTCACTAGATCACTTCATGATGCATTGCGGCATCGAGCTCGTCTTACCGAGTGGCGAGCTCATCCGTACTGGTATGGGCGCATTGCCTCACCCTCATGAGAAGCCCGGTGTTCCCCCTCAAGACCAACCTTGGAACGATTCGGCACAGCTGTTCAACTACGGCTTCGGCCCCTACGTTGACGGAATCTTCACACAATCCAATCTGGGTATCGCTACAAAGATGGGCATGTGGCTCATGCCGAATCCAGGTGGTTACCAGTCATATCTTATCACGATCCCTCGTGAGGACGACTTGAAGCAGGCCGTTGACATCATCCGGCCGCTGAGATTAAACATGGTCCTCCAGAATGTACCAACAATTCGACACATCCTCCTCGACGCCGCTGTGTTGGGTCACAAGTCCGATTACACCTCAGATATCAACAAGCCCCTCACAGATACCGAGCTAGACGCTATAGCTGAAAAGCTCAATCTTGGCCGGTGGAACTTCTATGGCGCGCTCTACGGGCCGCAGCCGATCCGTGATGCAATGTGGGCTGTCGTCAAACAATCCTTCTCGGCCATCCCAGGAGCCAAATTCTACTTCCCAGAAGACCGACAGGAGGCAAACTCAATCTTGCATACTCGCCACAAGACTATGCAAGGCATTCCCACCTACGATGAGCTCAAATGGCTGGATTGGCTACCAAATGGCTCTCATCTCTTCTTTTCGCCAATTTCTAGGGTGAATGGCGAAGACGCAACCAAGCAATTCGCTCTCACTAAAGCCCGGTGTCATGAAGCTGGCCTTGACTTCATCGGTACATTCACGATTGGCATGCGCGAAATGCACCACATTGTATGCATTGTTTTCAATCGCAAAGACGAGGAACAAAAGAAGAAAGTCGTATGGCTGTTCAGAACGCTGATCGATGACTGTGCTAAGCAAGGATGGGGAGAGTACCGGACACATCTTGCAGCCATGGATCAGATCATGGAAACGTACTCGTTCAATAACAACGTCTTTAGGCGTTTCAACGAGACGATAAAGAATGCTGTTGATCCTAACGGCATCTTGGCGCCAGGCAAATCTGGGATTTGGCCTAAGCAGTATGACCGCAAGCAGTGGAAGCTTTAGGGCCAAACTTGCGGGACGTAGATCATCTTGTATAGTTTTCAATCTTCGAGAATCTTTTACTTTTTTTTGAATCTAAATCGTTGCAGCCGTTCGAAATGTGATATCTTAAGGAGTTGAGATTGAGGTGAGTTATTGGAGGTTGTGGTCGTGTGCTGTTTCGCGTCGGGTCCGAATTAGGCAACTTCACAAAAGCCGTCGATTGCGGGTGTCTGGTAAGTTACCACGCGCCTTCTGAAGGCAGCTGCGCCCAACACCAACTTTGTGACCATACCGTCCCTCTCCACACCCATCTCACCCACCACTATGATCTTCTACTAAATAGTACTTCACAAGCTTGCGCCTGATATGGAAGATTACACATTGATTACAGACTAGCGTCGTCGCTGGATCCTGCGGCAACATTGCCGTCGACTTCCGCCCTTCTGCACCGGCATGCGCCCTCATCCATTGCGCGAGGGCGGAGCCGCGCAGGCAGCAGAACGCCTTAGGATGACATATCCAGGCTTCTGCACGGTCATTAGAGACTGCTGAAATGATGGCTAACCCACGTATAACTTACACAGCTAGGCCTTCAGTCTGCAAGTCGCTCCAGGAGCCCTTGGCCTCGAACCTGTCAGGATGAAGCAGAAGGCGCTCGAATGGGCTGGCCATCCCGCCAACTGGTGTACAACCTGTATGGGCGAGTTGCCAGAAACACACGAGGACCTGCCTTTCGGCTTTCTTACCCTCCCTTCCGAACCTGCGATGAATGCCGCTGGCCGGACTTCAGACCACCCTTTCAAAGACCTCCGCTCAGCCCGTCGCGTACGCCAACGATCGAAGGGATACCCTGAGCGCATCTACAGCGGCAACAAGCGTCGTCGCAACGACCGATATCGCCTCGCACGAGAGAACCAGCTTCGGCATGAGTCCAAACAGGCAGACATTCAGGAATGGGAGGACGACTGCTACGATGAATGGGCACACAAAGTAGACATGGACCATGTGGACGACATAGAAGCCTACGAACTCTTTGGCAACAATGCCCATATCTTCGAAGGCACAGCTACCGGCGATATCGTAACAGGCGAGGACTTTGGCACCTGGGCCCGCCGCCGCATCGCAGAGATGCGACGCGTCAAAGAACATCGTATACACACCTACGGCGAACCCACGAGCCCCGCGCCGCTAGCCATCCTCCCACACACCATGCGCGACACCAGGCGACCCGGTCGCGTCAGCGCCACCATACCCACCGCGCCGTTTGCCAAACCCCACAAAACAACCCTCCCCACCACCCTCTCCGAGATCCGCGCCCACGTCACACTAGCCTGCATCCTCACCCTTCCAAAGATCCTCAAACAACGCTGCCGTAGCCGCAACGAACCCGCTCTACCCGTTATACCAGGCTTCTGGTGGTGGGGCGAGTATACCTGGCAGTGGCATAGGAACTTGTCTGGGTGCTGGTTCCTTGGCTGCGGATATGATTGCTCGGAGGTGGGTGGGGGGACTTGTACGAGTTCGTGTTGGTGCACTTTGGATCGGGAGTGTGCTTGTGCGGAGTTTGGGGTGGGGACGGAGTGGGAGGTACCGGCGCCGGAGGAGGTGCAGAGATGTAGTCTTGTTGAGTGGGCTAGCGGAGAGTTGAGGGGGAGGATAGAGGCGGATGAGGATTTGAGGCGGATGCAGCGAGAGGGAGTTGAAGAAGAGAAGCTGGACGAGTATGATCAGGGTTGGGACAGCGATCTCGGTGACTGGGGTGATGACTCGCAGGATGGATATGTGATACCAGAGGAAGAGCAGGATGGAAGTGAGACGTGGAGTATTGTTAGTGGGGTAGATGAGGATTGCTTTGATGATCACGACATTGAACGCGTTGGTCAGACAGCATAGGGCATCATACCAGCCGTGCAAATGCATCTCGGTGAACAACAGTCTGATTCAGTGCATCAATGATCCTTGTGCATGCAAGTCTATCAAACGTCTAATTTCTTTTCATCAAGCACACCACCCCTCATCTTCTCCATCCTCTCAGCCGCTTTCCTCTTCTTCGCATCTACTCTCTCTCTATCCTCTCGCATCTGCCTGATCAACGCGCTCTTCTCTCGGATCTTGTGTCCATAGAGGTAGAAGACTACCGGAATGGGTATGAGCGCAAACTCGATCAGCGACAGCATTGTCGCACTCCAATGTGGGCCAAGACTCTGATACATCTTTGGGCCTGCGAGGGGTAGAGCACCACCCATGGCGGATCGCAAGACGGCGTTGCCAGCGAGAGCGGACGCGGCGTAGATGCCGTAGGAGTGAACGAGGTAGTTTGACGCGTAGATGAAGACGCCGCAGTTTCCGGCGCCGAAGGGGATGCCGGCGATGAGGGGGAAAATCCAGTGGACGTTGGGAGTGCATGTCCTGTAATCATGTTAGCACAGACGACATCTAGATGGGGAGGGATACATACCAAGCAAAGATCATCTCGCCAACAGGAACCAATACCGCGGCGATAACAACCACACTGACCATAGCCTCTGGGTATGGCTTGCCAGTCTCTGGATCCTTCTTGTGGCTGTTGATCATGCGACGGAGCAACGGTTCCGAAGCTATCGTGATGACACCGCCAATACCAATACCCATATAACCCAGTCCAACGAGTCCAGGCGACCAACCTCGTAGCTCACCGAAAACGATGGGATACGACACGAAACACAGATACAAAACTCCGTAGACCAATGCTATGTATACGTCCCAGAAGATGCAGATGGGTTCGTTGACCGCCATGCTAAGCGGCCGGTAGAGGTTCTCCCGTAGTAAAGGCCAAAAAGCCTTCTTCTCATCGTAGCGAGAGTAGTATCGGGGGTCGGACGTTTCTTTACGCTTCTTGGCTGACTTGGCGCGGAGAATTGCTGGTTTGTATGTTTCTGGGATCAGAAAGACCATGAACCAGGATGCACCAGAGCCGATCATGACAACCCAGTTGGTCCACCGCCAGCCTAGGGCTTGGAAGACGAAGCCACCAACGAGAGGGCCGAAGACAGGCCCGTTCATTGGCCCTAAAGACCATATCGAAAAAGCTAATGCGCGATAGTCTTCCTTGGATATGTCGGAGACGGTGCCTGGAGCATTGGAAATCATAGCCGCACCCGCGATGGCACCGAAGAAGCGCATGACGAGGATCTGAGCTAGGTTGTTCGACAGAGCGCATGGTATGACGAGGATGGTGAAAGATGCGACAGCGATAAGGTAGACGGGTCTCCTGCCATACATCTCACTAAGCGGTGCCAGTAGCAGTGATCCAATCGCCAGACCGCACAAGTAGGTTGTTATCCCCAAGATGACCAACGTCTTCGACTGGATGCCAAATGTTGCCATCATGCCCGGTATGCCGCTTGTATAACTTGTCGAGTACATAACTACGACCAGTGTCGAGAAGCTCATGAAGAAGATGACAACAGCCTTCCTCAACATGGGCCAGTCTTCCGGGTCCTCTCCATCCTCGAAGTCAATTTCGAAGCGCGGGTCTTGCGTCGCGTTCGTTGTAACAGTTGCGATCGCATCCTCCTTATCGCCAGGCCACGAGTGCCCTGTATTCCTGCTCCATGTATGATGTATCGACGGACGTTGATCTACTGCCGAATTGATCGAATCGGAATGCGTCGACGCTGAGGATATGGAGGCGCGGTCCTCTTCGATTTCGACGTCCTCGATTACGCGGGACTTGTCTGAGGTGTACGACTTGGGTGACGGCGGAGTGTTCTGTGCGTGGGTTCCTGGTATCGTTCCCGCGGCCGCGTCCTGGGTAAAGTTGCTGTGCGACATAGTGCTGATGACGGCGCCGATGAGATCCCAGACTCGACCAATAGCGAATGCGTACCGACGAACGAGCTCCCGCTGCTTATTCTAGCAGCATAAAAACAGTATATGAATAATTGAAACGAACGCGCATCGAGCCAGCTAGTGGTGATGCGTGTAGAGACTCACCCACAACCTCCAATGTCGCGCCTTGGAGCTCGAGATGGGCTAGTCGCGGGCGCCCTTTCGCACTTTCCCGCCTTCATGGTGGCGATGATTAATCTAGCGGGAATAAACCCACAAGGCATAGCGGTGATAGCTGGGGAGAGAGTAACCGAGGCAGGCAGGTGCTGCAGCCGATATGCCGTTTACGGATGAAGTTTGCCCTCCATGAGGCAGCGAGATCGGCTGGAGCTAGCCGCTGTCGTTCGACGGCTTCATTGGGGGTTCGCAGAAATTGTAGAAGATGTCATTGGAGCAGAGAGATAAATGCACTGGAAATGCGAAAGGCAGACAAGGGAGGGGAAGGCGCTATGTTGCTAGCTGTGGAGCTAGGCAAGGGGCCGGGTAAATGCGATTGTACCTCACGCGTCGTCAAACCTCTCACCACCAGGCTTCGCTCAGCTAGAGAGACTACAACTTCATCATGCATCATCACGAAGCTCCCACAGATTTGCGCTCAACTACCATTGATGCGCTGAGAGGTAGAATATGCCACCAATCTGTCGCTGTCTACTTCTGTCGCGCCACAACGCGCTCCACCAGCACGCGCGTCGAAACGTCTGGATGAGCTCCATCGACAATTGTATTGCGGTCTCGACGTCTGAAAACAACCTCAACAACTTCTACATTCACCTTAAGGCGAAAGACAGCATCCAAGGTGTAAAAGCAGTAGTGATACTACACTAACATACGTAGGTCGTTCCTTCCATTTGATGCAGGCCACGTCTCCATCATCCTTGTCATTTCAGCATCGTTTCTCTCAGCCAATCTGGACTCATTCCTTCTCTCTTTTCGTTATCGCTTTTCGGAAGCAACATAGTTTCGTTCTTCTCTGTTACTCCCCCCTTCGCCATGCATCCTCCACTTGTTTGATGCGTGGACAGTAGGAGGCAATCGCGGACGTCAAGACCGGCCTAATAGAAGCGCCCAACATTATTGATCCTGGAAATCGATGGCCATGTCCATCATGGTCCTTCTCTTGGGACAGGCGAGGCTGAGGGTTTCTCGTAGCGCCGTACGGTGCCTCAGTCACCCATTCGCTAGCCGGCATGTCTCCTCATGCAGACTCGTTCCCGGTGGCAAGGAGATTGGCTCGAGGCTGCGCTTTGGTGTTCCACGACTTCTGGCGAGGCTCACTGTTCATCGTTCGTCCTCATCGTTGTGGAGGGCGGCTACGCGTTGCTGCCGCCTAGCAAAACAATGCTTGGCACCTAAGTCAACCCTGGTATCGCGCCCTCATCAAGCAGTCGCGTTTTCGACAACACCACCTACCAACTCTTGCAACATCGCAATACCGCACTTCCGTCGTATTGCGAGTTTCCTCACTCGTTCTTGCCCCCGCCCGCTGCCTCGTTGCAGCAGGCACTCGAAACAGCCATGGCGTCCGCCGCGCGAGTGCCATTCCTTGAGCAGCAGTACTACCATATCGCGTTGCCCCGCAATGTACCTGGCCGCGAAGATGGTAACCTGCATCGCGTCGAGGAGGCTCTCTTGAAGCGTATGCTTGACGCCGTTGCAAGGCTCACCCCCCATGTCGCTGCAGATGTTGCTCCGCACGTCCAAGGACTGCGGAAAACATTGCTCGCGTGCCAAATACTCAATGTCGACGGAACCATTGGCAAGGCGGCGCTCACGAAAGAGCTTCGCGACTTCAGCCATGGGGAAATGCTTGTTCTGCACATCGCACCTCAGAACTGCGCTTTGCTCGTGTATCCCCACGACACCTCCGGCGAGCGCAATATCATTTTCGAAGCATTTGAGACATCTGCAACAGCCGACAAGGTACTTGCTGCCAAAGGCGCGCTACAATGGGACTGTAAGTGACTGACATATACATCGGTGTCGCACATTTACTGATCTTGAACTTACCTGTAGTCCCCGGCTGCGCGGTATCCGTCCCAGCGTCGACTCTCAACGAAGAAGCATTCCAGGAAGCTGTCGCCACTTTCATCGAACAAGCTAGCAGCGAGTCGGTCACAAAGTTTGCCGCTATCACTTGGAAGGCAGCTGCCACGATTCCGGAGATCCGAGACACGAGTGACCCCGCTCTCATATCTGGCTTATTGATGACTATACTGGAGGCCAATGGCGCTGCAATTGCGGTCACTCGTCTACGAAAGCGGGTGCGCGACACGGTCAACTTCGATAATGCTCGCACACCATGGAGGAGATCTGCTTTCTATCTGGTTCTCCGAGTAGCAGTCCAGCGTTACTTATATCACCACCTAGGCGCGGAGGTTGGAAGTCTGCACTACAAGACATTGATGTGTCTTCTACATGCGCAGCTACTGGAAGATGTCCTGAAGAAAATCCCCCTTGATGCGGCCTTCTCGTTACGTCAAAAGCTAGGCCGTCGTCTCGCTAAGCTCACGTCGGACACCCAGGTTGCCAATAGGCCAGCCCTAGGCAGGCGTTACAATCCTCTGCTATCTTTGGAAGGCAGTTTCGAGCGCACCCTGGCAACGACTGGCGGCTATCTAAGGCAAGTCTGGAAAAGCCATAGGCAGTTGCGAGAACGCCGCATCCCAAGCCTGCGCCAGTACGCCTATCCTCGCGAGTTCCAACTTCGCCTGACTAGCAGCGGTCGATTCCTTAGAGACGTCTTAGCCGCGCACGCGTCTCTCCCGCGACCAGAACAACGAACAGCTCCCGAGCTTCTGCAGCTATACGAACAATCTGTGGCTTCTATCAAACCCTACATGAGAGTCATGTCCAGCCATATCGCTTCGTCAAAGCTGCTGGAAGATGTTGTTCTCCCTGTCAAGCAATCAACGCAGCCTGAGGGCCTTCGAGCCATCCAATTGAGCGGCGTGATCCGTGATTACGCAACCAGGATCAGTGCCGTGGATCAGGCGTACCCCAACGAGAAGAGCCAGCAGCTCCTTCATCTAATGGAACTTTGGGTTCTCATGGATAGAGATGCGGTAGCTTGTTACCCATTGCTCCAGGAGTACCATCCGGGGTTCGATCCTGATTTGTTGGATCCCATCGAGCTTCTTACACGCGGAGAAATGATTCGGAGTCAAGAAGTACGCAAGTATCTCAAAGCTCGATACCGTCCACGGTCAAATGCAGAATGCAGGACTATCTTCGACGATCCTGCCGACGACTGCTTTGCTGCACAGTATTATGACCAAGAAGACCTCCAGGGCGACCTACGCGCCATACGAGATGAGATCGAAGAAGATGCCGATATCGCTTACGAAGCTAAGCGTGTTGAATGGGAAGAAAAGAGCCTGCGCCATGCGCAAACAATCGATGAGCGAAACGAGAAGGAGTGCATCTGGGATGCTTTCGTTGCCTGGAACGGCATGCCTGAGTCACGCCATCGGCTGCCTTGTGAATGGCATGATCTTAATCACAAAGCCAAGGGGATTAGGATCCAGATCTATGAACATCCGTTACCGAGCTATGAGCCAGCTGCCAAAGCAACACTATTCGAGTTACAATGCCCAGAGGTATTCGCTGCCTACCGAGACGCAACATGGCTTATACTGTCGACCCTGTGTCGCGAACCGACCGATAAGCTTGACCGGATGTCACTGATCCGGGAATACTCGCAGATCGACTCATATGCCAACGAGACCAGCTGCCAAGTGACTCTGGGGTCGTACAAGAAAGCTCATCTAGAGTGTCACTACGCAAACTGGGGTTTCCCAATCGGAGTAGACGAAGTCATCCGGACCTGCGGCCTCAAGCCCAGGTACTTTGATTGTCTTGGTGAGACTTGGACAGATAGGTCTGGGAAGGCCTCTTTCTGGCATCACTTTCCTGTAAGACTTCCTCCGACCTCACCGCTCGTGTCTCTTGGACTCGACTATCCTACATGGCCAACATCGAACGAAGTACAAGCGAACCAAGCTAGATGTACTCAAGGTGTCGGTATCCATGAGTTCACAGCACTTCAAGGTCTCTTGGTAGGCACACATTCGAGGTGGCTTGACCTTCTAAGGGAACTGGGGTCCACCAATCTCAACTTCTCCTCAGATTCTACGTGGTCACTCGTCTTACGTCTGGTGTTACAGCTGGGGCCAGACACTGCAGGGGGATCTCGGTTCACAGACGTCCACCGTCCGTTGTCAGATGACAGTTTGTGTAGCAAGCTTCTGCAGCAAGTTCGCTTTCGGCTAGAAGCGATCCGACGGAATTGGCGTGAACCGGTGCAGATGGAGATTCTTGTCACCATTTTGCTCAAGGTGACGTCTCTCACACCGAGCGACCGCATTCGAACCGAAGGCATGCGTCTTCTCCACGAGGCTCGCAAGATTACGGACGGCTGGCGCAGAGAACTACAACCCATGGTCACAGAGGATCCGAACGTCTTGCAATCAGCTATCTGGGCTTCCCTCTTGTGCAGGCGAACCATACACATTGACGATGAGCAGCTCAAAAAATCGGAAGTTCTTCGCATGTATCTCGATGCGTCGATCTCGCTGCATTACAATTTGACCGGAAGGTTTGACCAAATGCCATACAACATGCGCAACGCCATCGTGCAAGATACTTTGTTTGCTTATGAGCATCGCGAACTCATAGTGGAGACTATACTAGCGGATCCGCAGACCTTCAGGGCATCTTTGAACACGATGTGGCACGTTCCTGGAGATTACGATACTATCGAGCCCGTGCTGGAAATCGTCCCTGATACGTGGTATCTGTCATATACACTAGAGTCGACCGCGGATCAGCATTCGTACTTTGTGCATTACAACTACGTCTACGGTACATTGCTTATTGATGGACAAGAAATGGGAACGTTGCCTCTGACATACCGCTCGCACACAGACTACATCCATTTGTTCGGCACTAGGAACCCCATTGTCTTCCCTTCTCCTCTTCGAGGCATGGACTTCGCAATCGCTGAGATGGGGCTGTTCAACAACCATCGAATTCATCTTGGCTGGCGTAACGGCCGGCTGATCATCCGTGCCGATCAGAAGGGCGAACTGATCGAATTCATTCCTAGTGGTGTCTTTGGTTCAGATCTTCCGAGACCATTAGTAGAAAACTGCTACCACTGGCTTCATGTCTATAAGGGTCATGTCGAGATCCGTCAGCAGAGCCCGTGGAGATTCAAGCCAATGAATTGGTGGGTACGCTGGGACCATGGTGGCGGCTTCTACCACGCTGTTCGGCGCTTCCAAGAGCCAACGCAAACTACACTGCTGGAATCCGGAAGCGACCTTTTCAAGACTATTGCACAGATCTTCACTCATTTCGAGCATCCATCTCAAATCCTGGTGTTCGCATCGCACCGTGATAGGGTCACGGAATCATCAGACTCTGACGGTAGGGTCACAGTGGAATTGAAGCGAATGGAACTTAGCTTTCACATCAACAACGAGGGCCTACTGCAGTCGTCGCGGCTCGGTGCCATCATCTCACCTATTCAAGACGCGGGAACTTGGTATGGATTGCAGAGCAAGATCGTGATCCAATCCGTCGCCAACCACCGTCAAAAGAGTGTACTGGTACTCCTGGGCGATTTTCGAGTCTCGAAGGATGGGCCTCATGTAACCGTTGACATCGAGATGGGCAGGGGTGAATACCTCAAATTCGCAATCAATGACGTCTTAGGACGTATCGACTGCGCGCCCGAGCCGCGTCTACTCTATATCAAGGCTTTGCTGCATGCTTACACCTCGCACATCGTTGCCGACCCGCTCACACGGCGAACGGGAACTGAGGAAGCACTGTACCTGCTCCAGACAGGAGCCTATCAACCTTGGAGTCCACTACCAAGCGACTTGATCGCTAAACTGAAAGATGTCGCAGATTTATCGCCAAAGCGAGGCTATTATCCAAAAGACACAAAGGTCATGGAGACAATTGTCTGGCGTCCCGAATGCACAGTTTCCATGCAGGACGATCGATATACCACTGTTGTCGCGAGCATATTGCGAAAGTCTGCGAACTTGTCTCAATTCTTCTCTGATTGCGAGGTTCAAGAAGCGATCAAACTGGAACCTGACGTCATCCATTTGGCGGCCCGCGCGATAGTCAGATCAAACGTGAATGATCGGAAAAAGAGTGGCCACTGGGACGTTGTCTATACTGCGCGCGATGACCGAAAATCCTCAAAGGATCGTCTAAATTCGTTTGAAGTATCGAAGCTTCTTCTGGATTGGGAGCCAACTTGCTCGTTGGAGGCTACACTGATTACTCTTCTTCACGATGCTCCGGTCGTTGGCGGTTACGATAAATGCTATCGCAAATGTTTGCTCACTGATCACCTCGCTGTCGACATCAAAGCGGAGTGGGGTGCGCTTGCTCAAAAGTCACTTCAGTGCAATGTCGACGACAGGTTCAGCTTGATGTTCCTACTGGCAACTATCGCTTTCTCGTCGGATGTGGATCTGAATCTGTTGCGCGTCCTCATAGCTTTCGCGATGATTCCAGCGATACGTGCTATACCGGCTCCCAGTCATGCCGCCTACTTCCACTTTCGAGCTGATGGAGCGCCTCCCATGTCGTATCTGATATCCTTGATGGAAAAGTCACGGATGCCTTTTTCTGAAACCGGCTTCAAGAAACGCGCACAGCTCGTCAAAGCCGAGAGCCTGCATGGCCCCAATGTCGATGAGTCTTGTGAAGCGCTAGCTAGGTCCATCCTAAAGCAGTGGCCCTCTTCTGAGATCGAAATGCAGAAGTTAATCGCAATTGATCCAACATATCTGGACGTGGATTGGGCTCTGGCTGATGTGGTTCCAGAGTGGACCCGTCTTACGCGCAACCATGAACTGTCGCTTTATCTGGAACAGGTACAAGAGGTACTCTACCGCGTAACTATCGGCCGTGTGGAGGTCGACATAGACAACAAGGTCACGCCAAAGGCGAAGCTGTTACCTCTCTCCCTATATTCTACAAGATCTAGGAAGAACGATGATCTATCGCTTTCGGACCTATTGAAGGCTCCAATCGTCAGCATTCAAGTGCCCAGGGAGATGTGTCCTCGCGCGGTCGGTTCTTACGCCGGAGCTTTAACCATGAGATCGGGCAACATTGCGCATCATCCTGGCAAGATCAACAACTTCATGGGTAACTACCAGGATAAGAGGGCACCAATCCATCCTCGGGCATCCAAACAGCAGCCACAAGAAATTGGTATGCTGAGGAATATCGTCGCCAACTTCAAAGACCCGAGTTCTTTCGTGCAGTGTAGGTATGCGAAAGAAATGGATGCGAGTATTGCCGCTCTCGAAAAGCACATCGCCTACGCGCAAAAGACCTCTGATAGCTTGCATTCCAGAATCACCGGAGGCGAGATCACGTCCGCGAAACAAATTGCAGCAAATGCAGTTGAGCACGTCCGCTATTCACTTCAATCCCATCATCCACAAGCCAGGTGGCTCCAGTTAGTAGATACATGGCCCAGGATGACGAATGTCGAGCTTCTCACTGAACTCCGAGCAACTTCAGGCACTACTTTCGGCGCAGGCACGAAAGAAGCGATCGTGGCTTTCGGGGTGGCCATAAGTAGACTCCAACAGATACACCGCATCCAGGATGCGCAGAAGAGACAAAAAGAACAACAGGAGCGAGATGAATGGGCGAACTCTGGCCATAGCAACTGGAATCCCGTGAACTTTCCGGACTGGCTTCTGCTCGAAATCGACGGCGACATCCTGATCCGAGAAGAGCAAGTACAGGTCGCCTTAGCGACTGTCTCACCCCAGTCAGACCAGAACTCAGTCTTGCAACTCTTGATGGGTAAAGGCAAGACGTCTTGCATCCTCCGTAAGTGCATCACCGGACCTTGAGCTCAGCAGAAACTAACTTTCATAGCTATGGTGGCGGCTCTCCTTGCTAATCAAGCCGATCTTGCTCGCGTCGTGGTCCCAAGAGCTCTCTTGCTCCAGTCGGCGCAGGTGATGCAAGCCAAACTAGGCGGACTAGTCGACCGCGAGCTGATGCATATCCACTTCTCTCGAAAGACGCCTCCTACCGAAGCATTGATGGATCTTTACGCAAAGATGCACTCAAGATTGCGCGATCGCCGTGGTGTACTCATCGCATTACCAGAACATGTGCTCTCTTTCAAGCTGAGTGGACTACAACAACTCTGCGACGAGAACCTCGAATCAGCATCCATGATGATCGAGACACAGCGCTGGCTGGATCGACACACCCGCGACGTTCTGGACGAATGCGACGTTTCGTTGGCAATCAGGACGCAACTCATCTATCCATCCGGTACGCAGACCACAGTGGACGGCCATCCGATGCGCTGGCAGGTTATCCAGGCATGTCTTCACTTAGTGAAGGACTTTGCTTCAAATGTCCAGTCACAATATCCTCGCAGCATCGAAGTGGTGGACCGCGGCAGCAGTGGGTTTCCTCTCATCTATTTCCTGCGCAAAGACGCCGAGGATTACTTGACCGAGCTATTGGTCATGATTATCTGCAAGGGTCAGACACCGTCGATACTGCCCTGTGCCGAATACCCCGTCTCCCTCATGAAGGATGTACAGGCCTACATCTCGAAGCCCACAGTGCGTAGTCAGACGATATCCACGATCGTCAGCTTCTTCCGAGACAAGCCAACTCTGATGCGCGTGGTCAACTTACTCCGTGGCATGTTCGTTCATCGTATCTTGATTACAGCTCTCAAGAAGCGCTGGAACGTGCAGTATGGATTGAATCCGATACGCGCGCCGATAGCGGTACCATACCTCGCTAAGGGTGTGCCCTCACCTACAGCAGAATGGGGTCATCCCGATGTTGCCATCACCTTGACGTGCTTGTCATTCTACTATCAAGGTCTGACCGGCTCTCAGTTCAAGGAAGCCTTCGCGCACTTGGTCAAGACGGACGAACCGAGCATTCAGTACGAGAAATGGTTTCCGAAAGGAATTGACATCCCGAAGGAGTTCGACGACTATGCGACAATCAATGCCGAAGACGCACGACAACTGAGTGAGCTCTACCAGATCATACGCTACAGTGCAGCCCTAATGGACTTCTATCTGAACAACTTTGTGTTTCCAAAGTACGCAAAAACCTTCAGCCTCAAGCTTCAGGCATCTGGTTGGAACCTCTTTCCATCAAGTCAGGACAATCTTGGACCCCGTGTGACCGGTTTCTCAGGTACGAACGACTCTAGGCACCAACTTCCGCTTTTGGTTCAACAGCAAGATCTCCCCCAGCTAGCACACACGAATGCCGAAGTCCCATACTACCTTCTAGCACCTCGTAACCAATCTTATATGCGCATGACCTCATCGCATGGAGCGCGTTGGACTGAAGCAGCTTTGATCGAAGACCTTGCAAATCGCTCCTGGCAAAAGCAATACGCTGGTCATTACCAGTCTTTCCGTCTCCCATACGGAGCCAACAACATCCATCTGAAGAGTCGAATTAGAATTCTCATCGACGCTGGTGCGCAGGTTCTTGAGCATTCGAACAAAGACTTTGCCAATGCTTGGCTTCATGCGGATGAGGGAGCAGCAGCAGCTGTATACTTCGACGCCGATCATCGTGCATGGGTATTATATCGTACAGGTAGATGCATACCACTAGTAGCATCTCCATTCGCCGAGGATCTAGATCGATGTGTTGTATACCTGGATGAGAGTCACTGCAGAGGCACTGATATCAAATTCCCACCACATGCGCGAGCTGCCCTGACTCTCGGTCAGCATTTGACGAAAGATGCACTGGTACAGGCGGCCATGCGACTTCGACTTCTTGGTCAAACCCAGTCAGTCACGTTCTTCTCACCGATTGAAGTTCACCAGGGTATATTGGATCGGCTACCAAATAACTCCAATGAGTTTTATCAACCCACTTCGGGTGACGTCCTTCGCTGGGTGTTTGGTCAAACTTGCGATACTATGGAGCAGCTCGAGCCGTCCTATTTTGCACAGACCTTGCAGTATTTGCAGCAAGAGCAGGCACAGTTGGAGTATCCCGAATATCTGCATGATGCTTTTTCACGCGATGCTTATCTCGCAACGGTCCGCATTATGGAGGCTCTTTCACTGAAACAGCTATACGAGCCAAGGGGTGAGCGTCACCGCCGTGCTGGTCCTAACGCTTCCACCACCGTATGGAAACCTTCGCTGCAGGGTATCTATACCAAGCTTGTAAAACGCAAGAAACACTTCCAAGACCGAGGTTCAGCGGTCCATGCATCAGCACTAGAGGAGGTAGAAATTGAGCAAGAGCGTGAGGCTGAGCGCGAGGTAGAAGTCGAGGTTGAAAACGTCCGGGAAGTACAACAAGCCATTCTCTTCAACCCATATAAGACGAAAAAGCTGCATGAAGACATCCGGCATTTCGTAGAGTTCGGGCGTCTCGTCCCTGGAAGCGATGCCCATCAACCTCTGTTTTCGGTATTGGGACGGATGACTTCACTAGGCCTCAAGCATACGGTCCATTCCTCGATGAAGTCCGGTTCGTGGATCTCAGCGGAATTCTCTCGTACAATCGAAGTCTATGCGCCCAACGACAATTACGTCCGTTCTTCTCACTGGATTCTCTGGAGTACTATCAGCCAACAAGCGCTGCTTGTCAGCCCTGAAGAAGCCAACCAGCTCATCCCGATCATGCAAGAGCGACAAGCGCTTCAAGATAGTGGCAAAGTTCACCTGATCATCTACGCTGCACCTGTTACACGAAGGATGCTTCATTTCAATCAGCTTGACTACTATGCGATACCGGCTTTACCTGCGGATTTCCAAGCTCCAGTCTGGCTTCGAGTCGAGATGGGGCTTTTCGCCGGGCGCCTGTACCTTGAATGGGACGAGTACTACCTGCTGCTGGAGTACCTTGGTCTTGACGAGAACCTATCCCAGCACCCTCAGAAGGATGCATTTGCAAAGAAGCCTCTTACTTTTGGTACGTATTCTCCGAACATGTAACCCAAAACAGTTTACTAACTATGGTGCACAGTACATGAATGGGTTGCTCTGCGCCGTAAGGGTCAAGACTTCGAGCACACTCCCATGGGTTTCATCACTACTGGCAAGCCGCTTACGGAGAGTCACCCGTTCTTCCGCAAGCTCGCACTTGGAGACGATCCGGCTTTGCGTCAGCATGTCGCCCGAGCTGTACCCGGCCAGCTCGATGCTCAAGACGAGGAAGACCAAGATGACCACGATGACGATGAGGAGTTTGTTCCGGCCGTTGAGCATGTTGATGACTCGGAAGGCGAGGACGAAGGGTTTGAGTCGAGTGGCGATGAGGCCTTCTTGGATGCGGAGGAAGGGGAGTAGACTTAGGTGCCTTGTGCATCAGTTGGCCCATGTATAATAGCACGATAGTAACAGGAAAAGGCTCACACGCGATTCGCGAAGGGCTTGAAACAAAAGTCCTCCATCTGCATGACGTGAAGATAAGCGCATTATTGGGGAGAAAACTCAACACCCTGGAGCCCACATTAATGCCAGGTTTTCTAATTTGCTTGTTCTGTTCCAATGTAGTCTTCAGACATGCTCAAGGTGTTTCCCTGCATGGGGTACAAGCCTGCGTACCATAGAGTGTTACAATACGATGGGTGTCGAGCTGGGAGGACGGGATACGGAGATTGCGGGAAAGGGCCAGATGCGAAGTTAATATATCTTGATTAGCCGATCCGGTCGACTGGTACTAAATGTAGCTACATCCATATAGTATGGTACAATTGAAGGGTATTTCGGCATGTACGACAAATGTACATATTGGGCGCGTCCCGCATTCAAGCATCCGTCATTCTTCTTCAAAGTTCTCTCTCCCATCCTTGGCTGATGTGGCGGTGCCTCGTCCCGGATATGCGGCTCTGCGAAGCCACACCTTTGGCGCCAAGCATCTCCAAGACCTGCAACGTGTGTTTGTCCAACTCGGGTCCGGCGGTGGAACGGGGCTGATCGTGCTCATACGGATTCGGTGGAGCTGACGCGGGTGTACATGGGGAAGCGTGTGGTTTTCCATACGGCGAACTTCCTCACTGCAAAACTGCAAGGTATAAGTCTTCATTCTGTATGATTCCAAAGTCCGTCTTCTTAACGCCGCTCCGTCTATCGCGCTTCTATGGTACTACTGCGAGTGTATGGAAAGAACTTACTATATGGCGAATAGCACGAAGATGAGGACGAAGACGTTGGCAATGGGGTGCGAGACGGTCTGGTGGAGCATGCTCTTCGCACCTGAGGTACGGTCGCCGCTCTCGGCTTTCTTTGCGAGGTCAATGACCCATTGTGCTGCCTCGTCGCCGAACAGGTCGAAGTAGTTCAGGTGCTTGGACATGTCCTTGTCCTTGGTATGGGGTGCGCAAATAGGGTCGCCAGGCTGGCAGTACTCGCGGAGCTTGCCAGCGGCAGCGTAGGGTTGGAGGCCGGCGTTCTGCTCTGCGGTTCGTGGTGCGCCGCCGTCCGAGATCTCGCCGCCGCCGTGGGTGAAGGACTGGTTTGCGGAACGTCGAGTGGGGCCGAAAGCAAGTGCTGCTACGACTGCGCGAATGTTAGTATAGGCCTCGAGGTTGACAGAAGATTGGAGTCGCACCCTTGGATCCGGGCGCACTTGAGATGTTCATGGGTGGGTTGTCTTCCTGAGTGCAACCCCAGAGTGGACCGCCACCACCACCGAGGACGTCGAGCGCGACACTTCCACCCTGGCTGAAACCCATCACAATGAGGTGGCTGTCCGGACACCTTGCAGTGTAGTTCCTCATCTGCTCGGCGCCATTCATAGCCCCCTCGTGCGACGATATGCACCATCGCTCTCCGCCGTTCATGGCCCAGTACTGCACATCCTCATATCCGCAGGCCTTGGGGTTTTCCTTGGTGTTGAGCGCATTGCACACTTTGCCGACTGTCTCGATGACGTGGCCCGGATATGGCGAGGTAGAGCCGCGGGCGAGGAAATGATGGTAGGTTTGGCATTCGTCGGTCTTGAGGGCCTCAAACTGGGGGCAGTCTTCGAGCTTGGTGCACACTGCGAATGCGGTGGAGGCGTACAAAAGCGCCGAAAGCGCTATCCGGGGTATCATGGTGAATGTGGAGAATGAGAGGAGGAAGCGACGCAAAAATGAGTGACTCGTCAACGACGGGAATAGCGGCAGGTATCTCGGGGGCGGATTATCGAACAAGCAGGAAACACGGCAGACTCTCGCTCAAACACACAGCAAAGGGAAAGTCGGCGGAAGGTGACAAGATGGAGAAGCCGTGGAAGCAACATCGAAGATGAGGTGGGGACTAGCCACCGATCTCGTTTCACCTCCTGTCATTCCTGGGGAAAGGCATGCGCGTACTACAACATGCCAAGCAGGGAGTCGACATGCTTGACGCTCCTGCGTGGCCCCGAAAGGTTTGAGAATGGTGATGATAGTCGTAGGCCAAGCTTTTTGGCGCCGTCCCGCCCGGAAAGAACGGCTATTAGGGCCCCCGTGCGCCTCACAGCCGCCTCACAGCCACTCCTGCGCCGCACCTTGGGAAACCTGCAAAGGGCACAGTATGTGCGGAAACGCGAGACACCTTTCGCGATAAGAGAGAAGAAGAAGCGCACAATGTAAGATCGCGATTGTGGCCGAGTTCTGAGGATCGGTGGATCGGAGATCGCGTATGAGGAAGCGACTGATGGGAAAATGAAGGCGCATGACTCAGCTGACGCGTAACCCGAAAGGCGTGCCCACTCGATAGGGGCCTCTCGTCAACTCCTACTCCATGCGACCAACAACCGACAATACCCACGACTTCATCCCACACTGACTTCAATATCGTACTCTCGTCTGACCTACCTGCTCCAGATATCGCGGAGAGATACTCGGTCTTCCCCACGTCTTACTGACTGAATTAATAGCCTTCCTGGCCAACAAGGTCTATTCCAAGAGCGACACGATTCATCTTTCCCAAGCGACACGCCAGCAGCAGAACACTGCGTCTTCCTATGCGACCTTCCTTGCGACATGCGACTTCGCAGATACAACCAAATCGGTACCTTGCAGTGGAACCGGAGTAATGATTGATGTGCTGCGACCCATGGAAACCGTATTGTTGGCTATTTCGATTCAATACCTTATGCGACCATCTACCGAACTCCACGGCTCAGTGTCTTCCCACAGCGACTATTGAAGGAGAATTCATCTCTCGACTAGGTTCTTCATCTCGTCCGCGGCCTCTAGTATGGGATGAGAGTGCTTCTGGACATGTTTGCGGCCTATCCACACTCGAAGCGGACATCTGCCGTCGAAGTTTATCGCATAAGACTGGCCTTGGCTCTCCCAACTCCTCCGCCATGCCAACCGTCCGTGCACTCCGGTTTCCAAGTGCCTCACTTTCACTGGATGTAACATGATGAGATTATGGACTGCAGCCGATGTTTTACCGCGCGAAATTTTTGCATTCACTGCCAATGCGACTCGGCATGTCCTTGTCGCGAATGGATCCTTCGGGTTCCTTCCCATTTCGTCCCGGGAATGGCCTATACACTGAATCAACGTCTATCCATCGTCTGAATACTCGGAAGGTTCCTGTAATCTGGGGCACGCTCATACCTACACATGGCTATATGAGGATTCGGGCTTGATGGACTTCATCACAACATGCCCAGACCGATGACGACAGCGGCCAAGCTGTCGGGTGTGACACCGGGCTGCTTCGGCGCGGTTCTCGCGTTGTCAGATGCGGCTCTCGCTAGCGCGGTCGCTCCCGACGTGGATGACCATCAGACGTCACCAAGACCCTTCTCCGCATCGCGTTGCATCGTTTGATAGGAACGGCAGCGTGGGAAGGCTGCGCATCGTCCGGAAGGACCCAGCGTGCCGCACTTGCGCGTTTCGCGAAACACCAGCTCGGTTCCTTTACTAACAGCTTCATCTATACGGCATCTAGGGAGGCCCACATACCTGAAGTGGATAAAAGTACCATTCCGTCTCCACGCCTCCGCGAGACCCTGCCTCCAAGTCCAGCCATCATTGGGTGCACAGTCCCCGTTAAAGTGCGGACGCATTCTACGATACGCTACTACCAGCTACTGTCTTGGTCCGCGTGCGATGTGCGTTAATACGTAATTCTCCATGTCCTTGGTTTCCTCCACGCTGCGCTGTGACCAGTCTATCGTTCTTTCCCGCATCTATTTATCCTCTCAACTTGGCCCTCCTCAAACGTCTCCATTGACAAGTTCGTTTCTTGGTCGCATCTTCCTCGTCACTTCGATTCCCCCGTCTCGACCACACTCACTCGGTACATGCAGGCGTAAGTGCTTGGTCTCCCTCTAACCATGGATCACAAAGACGTCCCTTCTGCCCACGGCAACCTTCCCATGCAACATACACACGACCTCGACAACAAGCCCAAAGCTCTCAATGATCTGCCCGTATCTGCCCAGCGACCTACAGTAGCCCTTGCAGCAGACCCTACTCACGATCCGGAAGACCCTTTGCGACAAAAGAAGCACGGAGACCCCGAAAAGCTCGAAACCTCCTCCGAACACGACACGAACCTAGGCGACGTATCCGATATCCAGAATGCAAGCAAACGCCCCACAAGCAGTGCAGGAACGAAGAAACTCAACACAACACAAACTGTCATTATCTTCATGACCAATGAGATTGGCATCGGTATCTTGTCATTGCCAGCGGCTCTGAACACCCTTGGATTCTTCCCTGGTATCATTGCCATTGTCGGCATGGGAATGCTTAGCTTGTACACTGCCTACAATCTCATTCAGTACTGGCGCAAGTATCCCTACATGCTCAACATTGTCGACTACGGACGCGTCCTCGGCGGTCCCTGGCTCGAAGCCGTCTTTGCCATTGGCTTCCTCATCAACATGGCTCTCATCAGCGCATCGGCAGTCGTCACTATCTCGATCGGTCTCAACACTGTCAGCGAACACGCAACCTGCACGGTCGCCTTCTCGGTCGTCGCGGCCATTGCTATGTGGGCCATGTGCGTACCGCGTAGTATGCGTTTCGTGTCATGGGCATCATGGCCCTGCACCATCTCCATCTTCTCGGCCGTCATGTTCGTCATGATTGTGCTTGGTGTTCAAGGTCCCCGCAATGCGGGAGCGCCTCTCAACCTGAAAGCTATTGGAAGTCCCACGTTCACGGAAGCTGTCGCCGCGTTCCTAAACATCGCCTTTGCCTTCAGCGGCAATCAAGCGTTTCCGACTGTCCTTGCTGAGATGGAAGACCCCTCTCGCGACTACCCACGTGCTGTTACCATTGAGAAGTGCGCCACTACCACCATCTACTGCATCGTCGCTGCGGTCGTCTACGCTCTTTCCGGTGAATCCGTCGCTTCGCCAGCGCTCGGATCTCTCCAACCCTTGATGGCAAAGGTCGCTTACGGAATCATCTTTGTTGGACTCCTTGGCACTGGTTTGGTGTTCGGCATGACCGCCGCGCGCTACCTGCACGTCTTCTTCCTGCGCGAGATCGGCACTCGCCAGGCCAAGAAGGATGGAAGCTTCAACGCCGAAGTCTCATCTGGCGCTTCTGGGTCATCGCGTGGCCGCCGCGCTTCCATCGCAATGGGTGACGTCGGCAACAAGACTGAATGGGCTGTCTGGATCTTCTCGGTTACCCTGTTCTGGGTCGTCGTGTGGATCCTCGCCAACGCCATTCCGGTGTTCAGCTCCCTTCTCAACATTTCCGCGGCGCTTTTGCTATCGTGGTTCACCTGGGGTGTTACCGTGCTTTTCTGGTTCCATCTCAACTGGAACGGCAAGTGGCGATCAAGTAAAAAGAAGCTTGCGACAGCCGCTTTCAACGCGTTCATCATGTCGGTCACACTCTTCATGATGGTGCCTGGCATGTACGCCAGTATCCGCGCTTTGATGAACACATTTGCCACCACAGATGTCAACGGCGCATTTACATGTGCGGACAACAGCATCTTGTAAAGACTTTATGTTTTTCAGTATATATGAATTAAGCTTTTACGTTCACAGGCTACGAAGTAGTCCACTTCAATGTCTCGCTTTGTTCCTTTTACAGCCTCATCGCAGTGTCCAGTTCGCCTACGTATGCTAACTCGACGCGTCGCAAAACGCAAGACATCGACAGTCTTGCACGTTGTTGTCTTTCAGGAACCGTCGTGACAGGTGAACGCGACAGCCTTTTCGGGGGATAAGTCCTGGCCATCATCGAGTAACGTCCGCGGCTACCGACGACAACCGCTGAACGTACACTTAGGTCCCAGTAGATGCCTCCGGAAAATACCAAGACGTTTCTTACACTTCTGACACTGGTTTTGCAGGTCTCTGTCGTGAGTACCCACATAACAGAACGTGGTCGAGGCATGACATCACCCGCGCATCATCCCGACATCCACTTCAAACATCACGGCGTTTTGCCGCCTATACATCAAGGTCTTATAGATCTATTCCCGAATTTGTGGTACCCATGCAGGAACAACCGCTGCGTATAGGCCGGAAATGAGTGTAAGAATCATCGCCGCATCATACAATGTGCTCGCCATGATGCCGACGACTTACCGTGTCGTCGATCTACATGCTGCGCGAGTATAACAATAGATATCAGGACATGCTGTCTCAATTTTAGGTTCAAGCAAGATTCTTTTGTCGTACTACAATCCCAGTACTATCGAATCGCAAAGATGCAGCACGTCCTTCAAGCTGGTTTAACCTCCGGGATGTCAGCCGTCACTGGCATCCACAGCGGCAAGCACACCAAGCCTAACCCAGTCGACCCTTCCTTTGATGGCCTCGCAGCCGTCATGCCAGAAGACTGGATCCCAACCGCCGACAAAAAGGTCACATACAAGGGCAAGAACGGAAATGTCTACGCTCCGCGACTGTGCATCGGCGCCTGGCCTTGGGGCGACACTTCTACCTGGCACTGGAAGCCCAAAGAAGAGCCCCACGTCGTTGCAGCATGGAAGCACTGCGTTAGCAAAGGGGTCAACTTTATCGACACTGCCCAAGTCTACGGCACAGGCATGAGCGAGACAATCTGCGGAAGACTAGTCAAGGACATGCCAAGAGACAGCTTCGTCATGCAAGACAAGTACTTTGTCGTACCCCAAGCAAAAGACGTTCTCCACCCCACCATGGCCCCCCTCAAGAAGCTCGAAACCTCACTCAAGAACTTCGGCCTCGATTACATCGACATCTACCTCGTACACGGCCCCATCCATCTACAAACTATCCCGATGATCGCCAAAGGCATGGCCGAGTGCGTAGAAAAAGGTATGACCAAGACCGTCGGCGTGGCAAACTACAGCCTCGCAGACATGATCAAAATGCAAGACGAACTGGCCAAATACGGCGTTCCACTCGCCATCAACCAAGTCGAGTTCTCCGTCCTGCGCCGCGAACCAGAACTATCCGGCCTCCTCCAAGCCTGCAAAGAACGCGGTATCGTCTTGCAGTCCTACTCCTCGCTCGCCCAAGGTCGGCTTACGGGTAAATACACATCTGACAACCCGCCGCCAAAGTCATACCGCTTCTCCAGCTACGATATGAAGGACATTGAGCCTGTCAACGCGGTGCTGAAGAAGATTGCGGATAAGCGCGGTGTACCGCAGAGTGCTGTTGCGCTGAACTACAATATGTGCAAGGGCATCACGCCGGTTTGTGGTGTGAGGAAGGAGGAGCAGGCTGTTAGCAATTGTGCGGCGCTGGGGTGGAGGTTGAGTAATGACGAGATTAGGGAGATTGATGGGGTTAGCTTTCAGGGGCATACTACGAGTTTGTGGCAGCAGGGTTAGATGGAAATGGGCGACGCTGGTCCGCAACTGAATGCGCAATGACGTAGCTCCGTATGATTGTGATGAAGTATTGAGATTATGCGCCCATCTCAGTAAGAAACGACGGCCTACTCTATGTGCTTATCGTTGCTGAGCAATTATGCTCGGATGCTATCCGACACTTTCACAGAAAACATGTTCTGTACCCAGAACCCTGGAAACCGATTCTTGTATACCCACGCTTTGTATTCCTTCTTGTAGTGATGCCAGTGAGCAGGGGTGTTGGTCCGACAGTTGGTGTTAGTAAGATCGTCCATCCATTGTTCAGATGCCTCGGACTTGACTATTATGTCCACATTAAGCTCGAAGTTGTGATTGCGAATCCACATTTCCTCGACAGCATTCCCGAAATACTTGCTCCATCGGCGCTGAGAGGCAGTGGAACTGTTCAGATCTGTAGATCGAACTCGAGAGTTGTTGATCAATGCTTGAAACTGCGTTTCAATGTTCGATGCGCGCTTACTAAAATACGTTTTCAACGGGTGGTGCGAGCGGGCAGGGGAGACAGATTCGAAGCCGCTGAGCCTGACGGCGAGGTCCGGTTGCTTTTTGTATACTCGAATAAGCGGAGCTATGTTGATACGAGGGAGAGTTCCATCGGATAGAAAGGTGAAGATGGTACTACCGACCAGGGAGTGTCCTTTACGCGGTAACAGAAACGTCTCCATGTAGGCGGTAAGGTCTTCGAGATGAACTCGATGTGTGAAGTGCTGGAATTGCAATGGAAGGGCTTCGCAACGAATCTGGTAGTTGACCTGGCAGAGATGGAAGTAGGTCCGATATCCGATCTCATGCACCGAAGGTGATCGGCGAGTAAAGCTCTCGTCTCCAGATTTCTTGCAGTATGAGTATATCGTATTGCGCAATTCTGCAGCGAGTGAGCGCACTGCTACTTGTCGAACTAGGAAGTTGCTGCTTTACCTCCGGGTAGATCCATAAGGCCGAGCTTTGTCGCATCTTGTTTGGTACCAAGTCGGCGCAATGAGTGCATATTTTCTGTATGCATGGTGACCGCGAGATGGTTGCGGAGTGAGGCTGAAGTTTGGTTGTGACTGTGTACTGTGGTAACCGGTGGGAGTTGATACGTATGATCGAAGAACCTGGTGAGAGAGTTACCTCGGGAGCGGCGTCCGTCATAATGCGCTAGTCCATGTTGGTAAATTCATTCACATATCCGCGCGTTGGTCGCAGGCAACGCTTCGTCACTATGATTACGCAGACTCGTATCATGATTGGTCTACTGTCTTGGTCGTGATACCGCCGAACCGTGGACGGACACAACAATGGTTCGTAGTAGCGGACCTACCGAAGACATAGGCGTACACCATCTTATATAAAGTCAACATGCACCCTCCAACATCCAGGCCACAACCCTCCACATTCGAAAAATTCCGACGTCGATCGCGCCGCCAAACACGCATCATGCTGACCGGCACTACTGGGTGTTTAGTAATACTGCCATGGCTGGTCTCACTTGCCGCATGCGACATTCTTTTTGGTAGGCAATCCATACCAGACTCCAGAACATCAGATCATGAGTACTTGTACGGCAACCTTCATCGTTCAGAAGACGCAGCAAATATTGTTAGAGACATGTTCGAAGCACCGAGCCAACTCACCTGGCTCTTCATCTCCTTCAGCCTCGTCGGACTTTCCACCAGCTATTCGCGCTCATTGGAGAAAACCAAGCACCAGCTTCTTCAATGCCTCTTCGCTACCAGCCTCATTGTGCAATTTCTATCCATATTTTCAAGTATGCTGAATTTGAAACTGCGATCCAAAGACTGGATAGTTCCCTGGCTTGCAATATCACCTTTGAACATCCTCGTTCTTACAGATTTCATTGATCTCCGTGCCTGGGAATGGACGTCTTTGGGAATATTCCTCAACAATGTTTGGGAAGGCGTGTCTGGTGATCCCGCTGCAACCGACTGCAACCGCATCTTCAGGCCTCGATTCGACTGGACGATGATCTGGAATACGACAGAATTGGTATCAACCCAGGACGCGATCATTCGACTCGCCTACTACCACCTCTTCGAGAACGCCGTACGCGTCCTGTGCCTCCGATACTATCGCGCACACAATGAAGGCGCGCCATACACTACGTACGTCAACAACTCGGAGATCTTGACCGGGTTACTGGCGCTCCAGGTGGCGGCTTGGACATACTGCAAGATGCGTGAGAACGCCAAAACCCTGGGAGACATTGAGAAGGGAGCTGCTGCCCTGCAGATGGGTCCAATCATTGCAGATCGTCTTTAGTCCCGGTGGATCGTGGCCTGCCAGTATTTGTTGATCGTCTTTTATCGTATATTCATTTTCCCGTATGTATGTCGTATATCGAAGATGGCCCGAGAATATTTGATGAGGTGCTCCGGCCTGACAGTTCCCGTTGTGGTGGATCGTGGTTGGCAATGACGTCGCGCGTTGGACATTTCCGCAAATCGTTAGGCTGCGATGTCTAGGCAAGCTTGCACGTACCCGAAGAGCTTCGCGTTAGACAATAAAGGTATAGAGAATCAAATAATTCCGCCATGGGCGCTCAGGTGACCGAAGCTTTTCCTTCGGCGATTTTCGCTAGCCCGAGATGAGCCCATCGACCGCGTGTGAACGGGTCACAGACAAACTTTCAGCGCAACCTTAATCGACATGTAAGTTGCGCCAGACACATCACCTGCGCGCACCGTCCCGGCGACTACCGGCAGGCTGGACAAGATGCGGGCATGATGCCAGGCGCTGGAATTGTGAATCTGCCGCGCACATGCAGATAAGATAAGCCTCATCGAAAGTGGGGATCAAAGGCGCTGATCAGGGGTAAAGCACGTGCCCCACCCCGGTCATCTCAGTGTGATAGCAATCTTACCGACGACTTCATTCGCCCAATGCGTTTCATCGACCATTGAAAGGGTTTAGCCTTTGTTCTCACTCGATGCCGCAATCCTGACTGAAGAAACATATGAGCTAGCAGGTGCCCCAATAGACGGTTGTGCCGGTCTCTTTACTTTTGTGCGACTTGCCCACAGTACTTATTCCTAATACCCACGCACTCGCCGTGGTGGTGTGGAAGAGCAGCCATGTCGTTTTTGGGCGACCTTTTCAGTTGTGGTCGGGCGAGACGGACGCGTGAGACGTCAACAGAGCCGCTTGAAACAAACGACACGACGCCCGAGCCCAGCAACGCGCATGGAACTACTGCAACCACCCTTCACCCCACGATTGAGAAGCCGAACGACATCCCCGCGCTCAATGAAGACCGTTTCGAGCGCGTCGCGAATCCAGTGAGCGCAGGTGTACGGTCTGGTGTTGAGAGTCGCGGCAGCAAGAACGATGATGTGGAGCTGACTGTCATTTCGGAGAAGTCGAAACCGAGTGCAGGATGGATGGTCGAACAGAGGGTCCTAGTCACAGCTACCTCCGCCACAAAGCAGGATTCATCGTCAGTAGCCGAGGAGCAAGAGCCTACGCAGCAACTCGAGCAAAAGCACGAGGAACAACTTGCTCGTGCAGTCACCCCGCCTGTTCGTTGCGCCACCCCTGAGCAGGAGCCATGGAACTCGACTCCCGTCGCCTATACACAAGTAGAGCCTGAAGTCCGCGACACTGCCGTCGCTGCACCTGTGCGATGTGCGACACCTGAACCAGAAACCCGTGCGATCACCCCCGAGCAGCAACCCGAACCGAGCACCCCGTCTGTACACGATGAGACACCAGAAGTGGCCATCGATGAAGTCGCATCCACCAGCCCCGAGGTTGACGATGTTGTTGAAGACGTCCCGACACCCAAGAAGACCGCACCACTTTGCTTCCTCGACATGCCGCCAGGTATGTTACTTCCTAGTTCATAAACGTGCACACGCGCTAATGCATTACAGAGATCAGGAACCGCATCTACGAGCGCATGAGCGAGGAGGTGCCCATCAGGATGTGCCGTCACGATGATCCGGCACTGGTCCAACGCGAAGGCGAAGCCACCCCGACCAAACGGAGACAATACTACAGCCTTACGCAGGTATGCCACCAACTTCGCGAGGAGTTCCTACCGATATACGCGGAGAAGGCACACTACATCATCGACCTGTGGAGCCAGAAGTCGAATCTGGTCAAGATTGATTCGCTTAAGGGCCATATCTCTTTGGACATCGATGCTGCGTGCTTCGACATGGAGCCCATTGACCTGTTGCCGCTCATCCGGTGCCTTGTCCGCACGCGTCGCACCGACTGTCGCTTCACCTCCACTGAGGGAGTTGTTTTCCGCAGCATCTCTGAGATCGTTGGCGAGCTTAACAAGCTGCTACCAAACCCTGCCAACAGCAACCAAAGCTGGCTTACCGCGGTCAACGGGCCGATGAAGAGGATCGACTTGCACCTGTTTCCCCACGACGACATCCGACAATACTACCGATTCCGTGGTGCCGAGCCCCTGCTGCGCGTAGTCTACCCATCGGCGGTGAGTGAGGAGTGGATGAAGCGGGCTTCCAAGTCTGAGGGATACGAAGCGTACTTGCAAAAGACTGGATTGGACAAGTTCGAGATGCACGTCGTTATCGGCCACGCTTCTCGACGTACCACAAACGAAGGTCGCCTGCCGCTTGACTGGCGCATGAGCTACCAGCTGTCGAGGCACTCCATTGACAGTCGCGCTCCCCGTATGTCTATGGATATCGCAGCTGCTCGCATGTCCATCGACAGGGCGCCTCGGATGTCATAATGACGAATTGATAATGTTTGGGGCGAATGCGCATCCTGCGCTTAGTGCTTACGTCCTGCACTTCACGTTCGAGCTGTATGCCATCTTGGGCATGGCTATTTATGATTGTAACAGGGTCCAGCGCCCATTTACTTGTAATGTTTTCTCGGGAGGACAATCTGTTTGTAAGCGCATGGCCGTCCATTGATGGGCCACGCTCATCTGCAGTCGCTACGGGCGGCCTCATGGCATCATACCCTTTTGTGTTTTTTATACCCTGAAATCGATCAAAAGTTATTTTCCTGTCTTCGCTTTGAACATCATGACCGACTCAAGTACTGCACAAACGTCGTCCGCCCCGAGATGCGTGCCATCCTACGACACCAGCGATCCACTTCAGCAGGAGGTCACGCGCATTCTCAAAAGCTTCAAGAACGATATCCTCGGTATCACGTTTCTAGGTAACGACGGCGTTCTGCGCTCGCTAACTGCAGGTCGCAAAGTGCTCTCTGCGGAAGGGCTCAGTAAGCATCCTACCTATCCGGGGGTTTTAGTACTGATCTAGTCGCACAGGACCTGAACTCATTGAAACTTTTCTGAGCCGCTTTCCAGAGGACTTCAGAGCGCAAGTGACGAATCCAGTATTCGCCGACGGTAGCAAGACGCCTAAAGAGAAGTGGTTTGAGCCGGATGCAGGGACTTTGCCGGAGCCGCTGTCACAGCAGGCGATTGACAAGGTCAAGAATCAACCTGACGAGAGGAAGGACTTGCTACGAACGCGTATGCGTGAGGATGAGAAGTGAGTCAAGACGCCTCATTCTGTGGAATCATGTAGGACCAACGCTGACAACTTGAAGTTTGTTGGACGTCAACGGCGTGCTTGCCTGAGTGTCAGGCTGGGAATGCGTTGCGGGCTGCGATGAGATGGCATGTGTGACGGTGGCAAAGTAAACCTTATGGCGCTCAAAACCAAGCTTCCTCATACTTATTGACACAAAAAGCCAAACTTGTTCGGATGCAAACCATATTTGACTTCGCGCCGAAGAAAAAGCATGGCATTCGTAGATTACGACAGGATCGCCAGCACACAGCGGGCATGTGCCTGGACGCCTGAAAGTTTCAGACATCTGTAGCCCAAAGCATCTGTCGAAACCTTCTCATCTTGTCGTTCGAGGAGATGTAGCGCCATGTTCGGCGTGGATTTGTACAAGTTGTGTCGAGAAAGAAACATTAAAATTGTGCATCACGACGGCATGTGCCTTCCATGAGGGGCACTCACAAGGCACGGGGTCTGGCTCTGCAAACATCACCAATCGGTGTAACCTCGGCCCGCGACATGACCCTTCCCTTTCGCCCTCATTCATTACTCCTGCAAGCCCATCCATCTTCAATCCGCATCACGGTTCCCGCTTCCTGCACAAAGTTTATCCGCACCCCTTTACCTCCACGATGGCCCATGATGCCTTCTTACTTGTGTGCTCGTCGGTGCTAATGCCTACCAAGCTTCCTTCTTAATTTCGAGAATTTCCCCGGATTTGCTTCGAAACACCGAAAGCCAGCCCCACCAATGATATGGTGCGCACGCGGGTACTAGACGTGCTAGACTCGGAGTAGTACTACAAACGCTGGCTAGATATATACCCATGCTCGGCTCCTGTACAATCAGCACCATGCACTACTCCGCAAGGCGTAGGTGCTCTATCCTGATGGCGGAGCACGCTCAATCCGGGAAACTAACGTGGAGTCTACAATACTACCACCGGGAAAGATGGTATTGTGATGGTGTGTAGTAGCCATCTGCGCACACACACGTGGGAAAGCAAATACATTGCTATAAAGCCGTCTTGTACAATGAATCCACATGGGGTTTCTAGCTCGTCGTCTTTCCTCAGTCAGTCTTCAAGATGCGGTTCTTACCGACCGTTATTGCTCTGCTTCTGGCCCCTACGGCTGTTTTTGCAGCTTGGGGCTACACCGATGACGGCAAAAACTATGTTATCGATACGAACGCGAATCTAGTCGTCAAGGTCAGCAAGTCAAACGCCGACATGACTTCGATTAAGTACCGTGGCGTTGAGTACAACGGCCAGAATGGGAAGAATTCGCATGTGGAATCTGGCCTCGCACCCGGCACCGTCACCATCCAGCAATACACCAACGTTATCAAGGTGACGATGAAAGTAGGAACGCTCGTTCACACTCTCGTCTTCCGCTATGGCAACCCCAACGTCTATATCTTCATGAACAAGAAAGACAGCAGCATTACTGTATCGCGATACATTCTTCGCATTCCACCGAACATCTTTACCAATAACATCAACGAAGACACGGACTGGGTTCCGGATGGTGCGACTGCCATCGAGTCTGGTGACATCAACGGACTCAACGGTCAGACATGGTCCAAACATTACTCCGGCAAGTTGTATGGCCGCACTATGGATTATGACTGGGTTGGGTACACCAATCGAAATGTCGGCATGTACATGATCAGGTCGAATCATGAGAAGGCGTCCGGCGGGCCATTCTTCCGAAGTTTGGTGCGCCGCGGAGGTAGTGGTGGCCCAGATCTCTATGATATCTACCACTACAACATGGGTACGTGAAGTCACTCTCGGCCTAGACCGAAGCATCTGCTAATGCGCTGCAGGTCATAATGATGTGATGCGCTTTGGCCTGCAAGGTCCCTCCGTCCTCCACTTCACGGATAGCGGTGCCGCACCAAGCACCGCACTCTTCGCTCGCAACGCTAACTGGGACTGGATGGACTCCCTTGGAATCGATGGCTGGGTTCCGGCAAGTCAACGTGGTGCCGTCGCTGGTGTTGGATTGGCCAACGTAAAGAATGGTTACCAGTATGTTGTCGGTCTGAAGAGTGCCCAGGCGCAGTACTGGACCATCGCATCATCCGGCTCTTGGAGAATCAGCAAGATTCTGCCAGGCTCGTACACGTTGACTGTATACAAGGGTGTAAGTACTGCCATACATCAGAACCTTGACCTGACGTGAACTCACCCGATATCGCAGGAGCTCGAGGTTCACACTAGCACTGTTACTGTCACTGCTGGAGGCACTGTAGCGCTGAACACGATCACCTGCAACGACCCGTCCGACACAGCTGTCATGTGGCGGATTGGTGAATGGGATGGCACACCCAAGGGTTTCCTGAACTTCGGTGACAGCCCCATGAAGCCTACTTACATGCATCCATCCGATTCGCGCCTCGCCAAATGGGATGCTAGCAACTACATTGTGGGCACCAGCTCCGCCGCCAACTTCCCCGGCTATATGTGGAAAGACATCAACAACGACCACCTCGTCTACTTCCGCCTCAGCGATGCGCAACTAGCCAATGGCGCAAAGATCAGAATCGGTGTCACAGAGGGCATGTCTGGTGGAAGACCGGCGATTGCGGTGAACAGCTGGACCGCTGCTTTGCAATCAGACAAGGGTCAGGGCGATACCAGAAGTCTGACTGTTGGAACCTACCGTGGCAACAATTACGTTTATGAGTACAGTGTGCCGGCAAGTGCGTGGGTGAAGAGCGCGAGGGAGTATCAGATACTGAAGATCTCTGTCATTTCTGGGAAGACGTCTACGGGATATTTGAGTCCCAGTATCAGTCTCGACGCGATTGAGATGATTGCGGCCTAGACAGCTTACTCTTCTTCTTCTCTCTCGACGACTTGCGCTTGGAATCAACATACATATGGAAGTAGCGCAGAATTAGCACATGTAGAACCATCGCAAACTTTGCCAGACTATGGGTATTCCACTCGCATCGTCTCCATCAGCAGTTACGATGAAAGCTGTAGTCATGCATAGGCGCAAACACCCACAGCCCGGTCGAGCCTAGATTGAGTATTGACGCAACGCCCAACTACCGGTACCATACAGACTGTCACTGCACAGCTGTGCTTTACGCCAATTCCGCCGGTGATCATTGATCTAGCATGCCCAGGTGGACAACCAAGCAATCAAGGAGCGCTTGGCCGTGACGTATCCAGCGCCCAAATTACAAACAATGGATATCAACTACCCCATTTGAATAAGAGCTGGCAGTTTTCTTCTGAAAAGAGCCTGTCATTTTTCACACGCGGCTCCAAATCAACGCAAAACCGAGTCAACACTACAACACCGTTCTCATGACCGAAACCGACATCCAAGAGAAATATGAACGAGCGTCACTTCACCAGAAACAACGCGCCGATGCAGTGGCTTATCTGGTAGAAAAGCTGACCGAGCAGAAGAAGGAATTGGACAGAATGGTCGCCAAGGGTATTCTACTCATTAGATCAAGTAGTACCTATGTAAGCTATAGTATCTGAATGCATCAAAACTTTCTAACTTGGGACAAAGGCCAACGTTAACAGCCTTGACGATATCGGAACCCTAGATTCCTTCGAGGAGTGGACGATCAAACTACATGACCGGTCTCCTACCACTCTATTGGGTACCATTTCGCTCATTCATACAGTCGTTCCACCAGCTAGGGCGGCAGGGTCCGCCTCGATCTCCATCCTCAATGCTAAGACCGAGCTGGAAAAGCTAACTGAGCATACCGACGCCATTTTGAAGAATGATGAGATGGATATCACGGAGCGTTGCAAGATGCTGGTGACAGCGGAGGAGACATACACAGACACGCTAACAGAAGTGACTAAGTCTTTTCTGCGGAAAGCGGAGGAATCCATCGTCACATTCATCGACGCATACAAAGAGCAAGGAAGAGACTTGGATGACGTCGATATCCTGGAATACAACAGCAAAAGTCCTGACCAGAGGAGACAGATGATGGAGAATTATCGGGATGCTACTTTCGAGAACACACCCGACAGCCACGACATATCTACCTTTCGCAAAAGGATCCGTATGTTGCAAATGTCTAACCAGAACCAATGGCATTCAGATCTGAAAGCTTCCCTCGTAGAGCTTCGTGGTAGTATCAACGCGATCAAGACCATCTAGCCAGGGAAGGAGTGAGTCGTCGAGGTAATGCCCTGCGCTGCCAACCGTGTGTCAACGTAAAATACATGAGATATCGCGGAGTTGAGAATGGCAGATATAGCCGGTTGATATAAGGTTGCCGCATACAAAGCGTTAAATGTCAACGAGCAAGTGATGTTTGAGATAATGTATGCTTCAGGCCTAAAATATGTTTTTTTTGATTTCACTCAACATTGACATATATCTGAACTCGAAAGCACACTGAAGATACCCTATATACCTAGTCGCACAGACAATCAGTGACCCTGTCTAATGACCTACATTCTTCATGGCTCGACTGTCCGTCGTCGAGCTGATGTGGAAATCATGCGCGAGCTCGACGTGCTGATGGAGATTGAGCTGGTGGAGTACATCAGCTCTATTATCATGAGCTGTATTCTACCGCATAACTATCTAGACTGTCCTCATCGAATGGTGTCGTGTTGTGACCAACGACTGGCTCGCCGTATATGAGCTCGATTTCGAATGCGTGGCAATACCTCGTCCCACCACTTTGGGTCGTTCGTATCCGACGCTGTGATGTACATGGTCGGCGTAGTCATTTGCTTGAGTTGGCCCAGAGACCTCTTAAGAATATCAATGCTGTTCCATTGCATCTCGCCAAGCTCTTGGATCATCTGTATATGGACGTTATGCCAGGCTTGCACTGTTTTTTCATCTTCAACGACGGCGTTATTGAACTCCCGGGCCGCTTCGACGTCCACGATCTCGACGTTTATGTCGTCGCGCCCCAAGGCTATCAACCGCTCCAGAATCTTTCGTGCTGCGATAGCCCAGTTTGCGTGGGCATCTGCCACCGAGATATCCGCTAAAACAATTACAGCCTTGTTGTACTCGCTGTCCGGACCGGATGTCTTGAACGGTTTTCGGATGACTACTTCGACATCGTAGTAGCAAACCGAGGCTTCCCGCGGTATCTGGTGAACTTCAAGCATAAGGCCGCCGGCTAGCCACTCGCGGAAGCCTTGATGCCGAGTTGTGTGTACAGGCAGTCGTGGCATGCCGGGAGAGCACACGCGATACGATGATCTCGTATCTAGAAGAGGAAACGGTGTCATGGTGGTTAGATGGAGGAGGGGGATGTCTGGAGATTGCGCGAGACGCCGCAGCTGTCTCCGATGGGCTTGTGAAGTAGTTGCATCGTGCCGTGACCAGTGCAAGCTAGAAGAGTCTAGCGATTTTGCGCGGCGGGTTGAGCGTGGTCGGAAGAGACCCGACTCGTTGCTTCGCCGTCTCTCATGGTCGTTCATGGTGCGTCCCTGTGATTGACCCCACAAATTGTAATGGTAGCGGAATTGTTACCAGGGTTGGAACGGCAGATCTCAGGCTGGGGAGATTGATCAATCTCGAACGCAAAGCTTTGTTGGCCTTGAGACCGATTGGGGAAGCCATGGTTCTGGGGCGCACGAGCGAATCCTACGTTACCAAAGCAAGTACGGTTGGAGGTTTGTCATTTCCGCTATTGCGCCAGGTTAAGTTGCGCGGCTTCACCTTCCTAATGCCAGTAATCACGTGGCGTGCTGTAGTAGTCGTGAGTCGTACTTTCCTCTCTAACCGTCTGCCATCCCGCACCCGTCCTCCGCGACAGATCCATGGATTAACTTCAGACGCACTACCTGCATCTCACAAATTGATAGGTCAAATTGCATGATGACAAGAGCATACCGTTTGCAGACCAGTCTCCGTGGGCCCAGCGAGACAGCGAGCTCTCTGATAAGTTTGTACCCACGCTGTACATGCGCGCATATGTCGGCAAGCAGGGCAACCCTCCCAGCCAGGAGGACATTGAGCTGATCATCAACCACCTACGCCTGTATATCTCCGGAGACCCCCGATCAGCCCAACAGAACGCCACCATCGACAGCCAGACTCGTGGACACACCAGCGCTGCTGAGATCAAGCAAGGTCGTCACCGCTACCTTGGGCGCCAGATTCGTGCCGAGCGCATTGAAACGTTTTGCGAGGCGGTAGATCGAAATCTGCTCCAACACAACCCTGACAGTGGCAGTAGCCAGTCGGTCGTGAACAACCCCTTCAAGTATTTTGAGGTCACCAGCCACCCTCATCGCCGCATGAACCAGCATGATTCGCAGAAGTCTACCAACCCTATCACGGTGCCGGTAACTAACGTCGGCAAATATCTGAAGTCTGAAGGATCGATAACACGCAGCTACGAAACCAAAAGCTATATAATCTGCCATATGGCGGACGAAATGAAGTATCGGCTGAGCGAGGAACTCTTCTGCCGAAAGGATGGAGGATACTGTTACACCGGCCGGGGCTTCAACATCGCAAAAGCTGGTCGGGCGAGCTCTGGTGACTTGGGTGATACCAATTTCCGCAATGGCACCGAGCAATGGGCAGCGTGTATCGACTGGCGAATGAGACACACATCTTATCTTGACAACATGACACAAGAGATGAACGTGGACTTGCTAAAGTACCAACAAGAAGTCCAGCAACTAATCGAGGCCTAGGCAGAGCTTCTTGATCGTCGCAAAGACTTGGAGCGCCAGCGAGATGAGGCGACTGCTGAGATCAAAGTCGTGACTGCGTCCAGGCTGCCCAATAAAAAGATCGCCACTGCGACTACTGACATGAAGCGTGAGCATGAGCAAGTACTACGTACGGTGAGCGACAATGGCGATCGGCGACTTGTCTATGGTTCCGTATACGTGGCGATCGAACGGACAATATTGGACGAGTCTGAGAAGATCAAGCGCGAGCTGGACAAGGAAGACGAAGTTCTTGTTGAGGCGTCGTTTGTGGTGTGAGATTCGATATCTGTTATTGAGATCACATCGCCAATCATCTAGTATGCTGAACGATACCGGTCATCAAACTACGAAACAATCATTCACAGCCATGGTACTGCGATGACGCAGAGCGAAACGAGCCACTCACGACTTCCGCAACATCGACGACCTTGACGAAAAGATACTCTCACGAATGAGAGAAATCGCAAGTATAATACACTGTCAATCATTCACAGATCCTGTTTCATCACCCCAAAACCTTAACCATGGCTTCTCTCCACTTCTCGCCCCATCTGCCCATCGCATAGAGCGCCATACACCCCGTAATCACACTCCAGATGCCCAGAATCGTCATCAGCCACCCGTTCCCTATCGCACTCAATATCGGCTCCGCAACCACCGCGCCAGTGAAAGAGAAGATATTTCTCACAAAGTTGTTCAGTGCTATTCCAGACGCAGCGCGTCTAGGCATGAACTCCGTGAGCATGGTATTAACCAACGCGAAAATAAGCATACTGCCAATGCCAAAGAAGAAGTTACTGATCATTGGCACGATCCAATGAATGCCTTTCTCCGCCGTCCAGCCATAGACGATAAGAGCCGAAGGCCAGAGAATAGCAGCGATCCACGCATTCTCCTTCATCCGATCTTCGGGGCGGAAGATCAGTTTGCCTCTGTCGTCGTAGCGGCCTGCTTTCCGTGCTTCGCGGTGCATGATGCTGTCGATCCATTTGCCGCCGAAGAGTGAGGCGAGGAGGTAGCCGACGGAGTTGGGGATGTAGAGAAGGCCGATTATGAGGGTGGAGAAGGAGTAGGGTTGTGCGGCGAAGGTGGATTGGATGCTGATGTTGAGGATGTAGAGGCAGCCGAATGTTATGCTGGCGTAGTAGACGGTTAGGAAGACGGGCGGGAAGCGGAGCCATGCTATGATGCGCAGTGGATCGATGAAGATGTGGCGTAGGTGTAGTAAAATGCTCTTAGTCTTCTGGACAGTGGAGGCACGTGTGGTGCTTCTCCCGAGCGCTGTACTTTGCTCTTTCCCGGCATCGTTGTTGGGTAGGGCTGTTGGGTCCGCGGAGGGTTTCTCTTTCCGATGCAGGGTCTCCGGAAGAGCAAATATGATGAAGATCAGTGTCAGCCCGCCGTAGATGACCAGAAACCATTGTGTCGATCGCCAGCCAAGTCCTGACCCCAAAGCACCACCGATGATGGGCGCGAAGAGAGGTCCACAGAGCGGTCCAAGGTAAAAGATGCCCATTGCCCTTCCGCGCTCTTTCGTCTCCCAGACATCAGCGATAGTCCCTGCGCCTACAGCCTGTACCGATGCCGCTGCACCACCAGACAGGACGCGGAAGACGATCAGCATAGCGATGCTTGTGCTGATCGCAGAGAGAATAGCGAACACCACGAAGAGTATGAACGAGGTGATGTATATCGTACGTCTACCCAATCGTTCAGAGAAGGAGCTCCACCACAACGGGAAAATTGACATGCTAAGCATGTACACAGCAACGCTCATGTTGGTTACTGTCTCCGTTGCATTGAAAGCGACGCTGATCTCTTGCAACACTGGCATAACGATTGCGCTACCCATCGGTGCTGCCATGGCACAGAAGGCGACAATGAATGTGAGAAGCCATTTCGTTTGCCGCGCGTAGTGTTCTGGGTTCTCAACCTCTGGGATGAGCGCGAAGCGTGCAAGGAGTCCACGGCGCTGCGATCGTGAAACAATGACGGCATCGGGTAGAACTGAGGTGGTTCTTGCCAGAGTAACTGGGCGTTGCTTCGTATTCGATGTTCTTGGTTGGTCGGCATTGGTGGAGTGCGTTGAAGCCGTTGACGCTCGTGATGACGAAATTGACATTGTGTCGTCGTTCCCTTGGTTGCTTGTTTCCAGCATGTCTTTTTCCGATATTTCTTCCTGTTCTAATTTCATCTCTTCTTCGATGCCTCGGTCCGGCACATTCTCCTGTTTCAACATCCCGGAAGGCGATCTTGCCTTCTCGTCTTCTGCCATCATCGCCCGTCGCAAAAACGACAAGAAAGAAAGAGAGCCAAGTAACGCAACGTCCCGATCTTCACAAGGTTATGTCAATCGAGAGCTTGCATCGATTTCCGCGTGCACCTGCTCTTTTCCGTATGCGTCGTAATACCTCGGTTGTCGACAGCCGCTATCTCTAGCTCTTCAGCATACTATCAACGCGTACCTGTACGCTATGTACACCGCAGCGTGTCCTCAACACGGGGAATGTGGGCGAAGAAAAGTCAAACCAGGCCATGACTCCAGACGAAACCCAGCGAGACGCAGTTGTTGAGCGATAACTAAGCAGAAGTGACTGCCGAAACAGGCGGTTTGCCATGCGGAAACAAATCGCATTAATTATATCCGAAGCAAGGGTGGGCCCAGTAGGAAGCATGCTTGCGATCCGGGTAATTGGAGCTTCACGGCACGGGATGTGCCAGGTGTAGATCTGTCGTATCTGTCGTAGGGCCGCAGCGAAGTCAGCCCGTTCGATGCTTATGTGTGTGCATCTGCCAGCGAAGTGCAAACACCCTTGAGGTTGACATGGCAGGGTCCGATCGCATCTGCAAGGCCGTTATCGTCACATTTGGCGTTGTCGTGCGAGCAAGTTTTGGCGGGGTAAAGATGGGTTAGCTCAAAATGGCTTGGAAGGGCCCATCGTGGCCTCGGCTTCCTTATTCCGTCATCGTCGAGAGCTATCCCACGACACCATCAAGCCATTGGTCTTCGATACGAACTCAATCGCCCTCGCCATACACCACAATTCAATTGTCCACGTCATGGCAACCCAGAACCAAGACCGCCTCCGAACACACTTCTCCTCGACTCCGGACAAAGAACACAACAACCGCTGGGACGACCTATGGAGAGATTCTACATTCCTACCTTGGGATCGTGGTCACGCGAACCCCGCATTGATTGACCTGCTGCAGGAGCGTGGTCGCCCATTGTCGTCCCCAGACCCAAATCCTTCTCTCGGCGCACCACCACCAAATAGCGAATCGGCGGGTTATGCGTCACTCGCTGGACCTTTACGAGACGATAAGAAGAGGAGGAGGGTGCTTGTGCCGGGGTGTGGAAAGGGATACGATGTAGCGCTCTTCGCGGCGCATGGATATGACGCTTATGGGCTGGAGGTGTCCTCGCACGCTGCTGAGGCCGCGAGGGGTTCTCTAAAGGACGCTGGCAAGGGCCCGTTGGAAGGAGAATACAACGTGGCGGATGAGAAGATCGGGAAAGGGGCGACGAATGTTGTATGTGGGGATTTCTTTGAGAATGGCTGGCTGGCAGATGTAGAGGGCTGGGAGGGTGATGAAGGATTTGACATTATCTACGATATTACGGTGAGTAGAGTCCCAGACGTGCCTCGTGAACATTGCCTGGTGTTCTGTACTGATGCGATGAGTAGTTCCTCTGCGCGCTCCCTCTGTCGCTAAGGCCAAAGTGGGCATCTCGAATGACCACGCTTCTCCGCCGCCCGATCACGAACTCCCAGTCTACCGGCGGTGTCCTCATTTGTCTCGAGTTCCCAACACATAAGCCCGCATCCTCCGGCGGCCCTCCGTGGTCGCTTCCACCGCTTGTACACACTGAGCTGCTCAAGCAGCCAGGTGAGGATATCTCGTATGACGATCAGGGCGTGGTGACAAAGACGGACAGAGAGGAGACGGACAATGCGCTGGTCAAGATCGCGCACTATACGCCCAGGAGGACCCACGATGCTGGCGTGATCAAAGGTCTCGTACGAGACTGCGTGAGTATGTGGCGACACAAGGCGGATTGTCCGGATGAGCAGAGGTGGCATTGAGCGTAGCAGGTTGTTGAGGGGCTGCATATCTCTGGTAACCGTTTTGTAAACGCCGATATCTGCATTACCGCTCTCAGCCTCATCCAGCCTTGCGTAGCGAGTTGTAATGCTCGCCTAGACCGTGACTGTGCTTGTAGTATCCCAGCCAGATTTCTTCCTTCTCTTTGACCTCGTCCCCGGCCTCAATCCGGTCTACCTGCCCATCACTGTGCAGCACGCATATCCTTAGACCGTATGTCCGAGCCAATGCTAGCAGTTCCAGATGGCCACCCCATTCGCCTGTCTCTCTAATCTTGCGCACATGCTCCGGCAACGGGTCTTCCATGAAGCCCGAAAAGTCGTCCGCGTGGCCTTGGATCCAGTCTGCTGCTGCGTGTCTGACCGTCTTGTATGCGTCTGGCTTGGTGTTGGCTTCCCGATCTCCCTCTCCGTTGATCATGACGCCTGTCCTTGGCTTCAAGCCCAACTCTCGTGTCTGCAGTTGATCTGCGACTGCAGCGTACAGACAATGACCATCCGCGCGTATCTCATGCAGTGCCAGCCCGTGTTTTTGTAATTGTGTCGCCATGCGTTCTCGTTCTATTTCGCGTGGGTTCGGTGCGTTGGCAGCTTCGCGCTCTGCTTCTGCGATGATGGAGGCTTGTTCGGCGGCGCGACGGGCGAGGCGGGCTTTGGCGCGGTTCGGCTTCTTCTTCTTGGGCTCAGTGGAATCGCCGTTGGTGCTGCTGTCTTTGCTATCCGAACCAGCAGCATCAACTCTGAGATTGGACATGTCTTCTTGAATATCCTGCGCTTCATCCCCAGAGCTTTGTGGATCCTCCGCTTGCTCCTCCGCATCCCCAGCCTCTCCATTCTGCACAGCGAGTTCGTGCGCTTGCCGCTCTTTCAATTCACGCTCGAGTCGCTCGCACTCATCGTTGACGCCCTTTCGTGTCTTTTTGCTCGCTTGTTTCTTCTTTTGTGTTATACGGGATACGAGGTCGCGTTGCTCTTTGCGATGCCGAGATTGTAGCGTTTCGAGGGTTTCTGGTTCAGGTGTAGGCGTCGCGTCGCTCATTGTGGTGTAGGGTACCGCAGAACAAGGTAGGTAGGGAGCGGAGGAAACGAGGCAAGGTAGAGACCGTGGGTACTTAGCTGTGAGATCGACCAAACGATGGTGGGGTGGTGGGGAGCGCGACATTCTTTGGCGTCTCGGTGAATGGTTTCACCGACGCCTACCTCGTCTGGCATGCTTCATCATCTGTCTTCATCCACATACTCCGCCTATTACTGGAATCGCCATCAAGTCGATACTCAAGGCTTGTCTCTAGATCGTGTCTGCGCTTATTCGAAGATATGAGAGATCGCGGGAGCCCACGTATCTCGCTGACTTACTCCTTGTCTCTATTCTGTCATCAATTCACACTTCAAGAGATGGGTTTAAACAGGCATTCATCTCATGTATCGCTGGCACTAAGATATGACATTGTTCTTTCGTGCTTTCCGTTTTCCCCTCATTTGCTTAGCTGGAATCGTAGGCACCCGCAGTGTCAAGGTAGTAGGTTGCACCACCACGATCCCACGCGCTGAACATTTTCGAAATTGCCAGGATGCTCATGAACGATATCAAATTGAAGTTGTTCGACCACCAAGTTCTAGAATGGCAACAGGGTTTCGAGCGTACTACAATAAGGCCTGGTAAGCTGGAGACGTTCGAAATAACTCCCACTTTTGATTCCATCTTTCGGTCAGCCACAATGCTCGAATCCTCCAGATGAGCCTACTGTGCACTCCCGCATTCGCTCTCTACGCTTACCTCGTGCTTGTAGTTCTGCATGTCTAGATGGAGACCATCAAAATCCAGCGCATTCAGAGACAATTGCGGACGAGGCGAGATTATCCGACCCGTGAAGCCCAGCGTCATACAAAGAGAGTTGCTCAGACACCAGCAATATCCTGTGAACATAGCCGGCTCTTACACTACCCTGAAGATTGTATTGCAAACGAACCCAGTACGGAAGTCACCTTCACCATCCCGCTCCTCCACCGCACCTTCCTTGGCGGCCGCGCGCCTTCCATTAGGCGCTACCGAGCGCACAGGACTTATCAACACCACCGCTGAAATACCACTGGGACGCGTCATTATCTCACTCTGCCATTGGTATCGATTGGTACCCGACAATCACAGAAATGCCTTTCCACGACCAGGACTGGGAAGACCTGCAGCGCGACTGCGACATCTTCCCTGCCTACACCGACTTCATCTGCGGACCCGACGAGCGTCTGGTGGTGACCCAGGAACCTGGGTTACACCCTGCGATATACTACATGAATCCACCCCCGCCAGTCCGGTACACGAACAGCATGCCTTCACGGTCTTGGTCTTACAAGACCGCCGAACGATTCGAGAGGCTTGAGCCTGCAGCTATGAGAGAGGTGCAAAATGCGAACTATGGCTTCGTTAACACCGATATGAGTGGCACACGTAGCGGCAGTACTACTCTGGGATTGGATGTACGCCCGCAGACGGGCAGTCCCCTCTATCCGTTGTTACCACCGCAGGGCGTCCGCACTGTTCACGAGAAGGCAATTGCGCAACGTAGTATGTCGAACGCGTCCCAGCGCCGACCCCAGTCTATATCAGCAGTTCGCTTTAGCCCGTCGCAGCAGCAGCAGCCAGTGCGAATGACCAGGCAACAGACGCACATGAGGAATGCTCCGGTCTATCAACAGCCTGTTGTTCAGCAACAAAAGCCGTCCTTCTTGCGCTCATCATCTACGACTGATATCGATGAGAACCTGGCGCAGATGAACTCACGTAACCAGCCAAGCGTGCTCTCGCCGTCCACCTCACCAGCGCCGATGCTACCCCCGCCAATTATGCTGCCTCAACAACAGTCATATCGTGCCACCGGCCTGCCTGAGAGCTCTACCCCCAGCCTAGCTTTGAACAACTTCACAATCCCGAGTAATCAGGTCCCTCTTCTCCGGCCAGTCGATATACTGCACGATCCGCGCTACAACATCCTCCACCCCGACAAGCGCATGGAGATCGCCAAACTCCTCCACGAAAATGGGGCTGTTGTGCGCGACTCTCAAGATAATGATCTGCGAGCGAGAGCTTTCGTGAACATACAAAATGCCACCATGATTGTCAACCAGTCAATGGTCAGCATGCAGGCTGCGATGGAGTTGCAGCAGCAGAGGGCGCAGCAGACTCAAGATCAGGAGGGCTCCCAAGCGCGGATGGGACAAGTACATCAGACTCAACAGCCTCAGTTCCAGCCTCAAGCTCACCAGGTATATGCTCAACCCCCGCTTCAGCCGGGCATCACACCTGTGCGATCCTCCCCCTCGTCCCCGGACCCATACTACACTATTCCTCACACTCCTCAACAGCAGATGTCGCCGCCTCAGCCACCCGCACACCAGGGCTATCCCACTTCGTATCCTCAAGATCCCGCATCGAACCCGAACCCTACACCGCCGCAACTGTCCGTCCAGCTCCGCGCGAACATCAATCGCCACCTACTACAGGTCTGGCAGTGTCTGCGGGTCGTGCTATGTACCCCGGATAACCCGTCAGAAGAAGCTGCACAGAACAAGGAGCGCTCAGGTCGGTGGATCGAACAGTTCAAGGCGAGCTTGCCAGGTGAGGGACGCCCGTACCTGATGCAAGTCATGTCAAGGATGATTAAGGAGCATAACGCAGGGGGGAATGTAATGGCGTTGTTGGGGGTTCCTTCTCAACCAGCCTAGACGGCTGCGTCTAATGGGAGTGGATACGAGCGCGCTGCGGAGGTCACAAAGGATTACCTGAGTCTACCGTACAAGACGGCGTGCAAAGAGGAATGCATGACAGTACATACAAGATAGCGCCAAAAGTCACACTTTCGAGAACACAAGTTGCGGCAACTGAACAATCTACATCACAGCGTCAAGGATGCGTAACTGCTCCTAGTGGATGAGTTTAGTGTTGAGATTCTATGGTAACGATAGGATAGAAAAGAGCTGAACGCGCTCTGCTACCCATTCATGAAGCTGCCCAGATGAGAAGCTTAGCTGCCAAAACAACCTTCTAAATTACCTCATTCTAAGACCTGGCGTGTAGAACCTCGATGCGTGCCCAAGACCACTTAGTCTAGCTTTTGGCATCCCTTGCCACACCTCTTGCACTTCTCAGGATCAAACCTATCGTAACATTGTTCGCAGGTCGTCCAGCCACGAACCATACAATTAGTCAGCCGAAACTTTCCATAGTTCTCATGGAAGATAGCGGTCGTGCGGTCATATAGCGTGTCGAGCTGCGCATCAACCTTATCGCGCGTCTCGCAACAATGGAATTCGTGCTGAACATTACCACCCTTCATCAATTTGACGTGCAGGTAGTTGGTATGTGTTTCCTTGGCGCCGTCGAGAGGGGGAAGGTTGACACGAACTCCGTCTGGGAGGTTGCACATCATCGAGCCGGGGAACTCGTAGCAGTTGGGGCTGGTATAAGCATCGTTTGTGAAGCCGACTATCAAACCCGAGTTAGTGATTATTGTTTGGTGATGGAGAGGGAAGCACTCACTAAGAACCGCAGCAACCGTGTCTATGAGAAGTTGACGGATTTCCTCAGTTTCCCAAGCCCCATACACTCCCATACAAAGAGTAGCTAGACCAGAAATCAGTGTTTGCGTACCCCTCGTGGAATATTTGGCTTACTCTTCTGGCTCTCAACCGGGAAAGGATTTAACTTGGTGACGTGATCAACCCAGACACAGCGGCCTGGGTAAGGGTCGTCGCATTGAAAACGCTGACCGGGACAGAGATGGTCCACCATGTTCCAGACTGCCGCTTTCAAGTCCTCGCCTTTGTAGTAACCCCCGTTGATGGCCGGACGGCCAACCCAGACCTCCACAGTAGCAGCACCGTGATGTTTCAAAGTCGGTCGCCAGTCGCAACAATCTTCGGCGGTGGTAACATCTATCGTTGTCAGTAAGTGGAAACCAAAAAGCCGTTGAGAGATGCTTCATACCTGTGTACTCAAGAGGCGTGACATCGGTACTGCCGTCGTCCACAGTTGGAGCAGCCGCAGTGAGTAGTGCGATACCAGCAATCAGCAAGATGGCCAAGGAATTGAACAGCTTCATGTTGTGCGGAGGGTTTTGCTCTTTGTGTAAATTTGAACAGAAGTTGGGATTGGCTGTGTCAGTTATCAACAACAAAGCAAGGGCTGTAGAAGGGCAGGTTTTTGCTTAGCTATTTTTAGGCAGACGCGAAGGCGAGTGAACAGTTTGAGCACAGGCAGCGGTCTGATATTGAGAGAAAAGAGTCTGAGCTTCGTGGTGGTGAGTGAGCAAGTTACCTGGGAAGTGACGCAATCGCTCAATGAAAGTAAGCCCTCTGCATTCCCAGTTTTACCTGCTGCAACTGCTTGTCTGATAGCTTTATCTCATCCCGCATGTCATGTATGGCGTGCGGTCTTGTAGTTTCCTGTACGGAGTAGCAAGACGACCAGAGATGCAGCGTCCAGCAGCCATACGACTACTACAGTCGTATCGATACAAAACTCAGGCCTCAGACCTCGTGCAGACCTAAGATCGATTCCAATTAGAGGCCTTATGAATGATATCAGCTTGTGTGCTCCGCTTTCGACCCCGACCTTTACTTTCACGACAAAAATGAGCCACTCTGGAGCTGGGATCTGACGCCTTATCGATACGGTGTAGAAATCCAGTAAGAGAACCAACGCGTCCGAAAGTATGAACGAGGATGGCTTGTCGATGTCGGCAGTTTGGCTTCACGAGTTTCATAATCCGCGACATGATGTGAACGGTCATGGTAGGACGCGTTGTTGATTTAGACTCGCAAAATGTCGTGGTCCAAAAGAGCTGCGGTCGTTGATTTCTTCACAGAATCCTTTGCGCTATCTTTTGCAATGTGCGTCGGCACCAGGTCAGTTGTTGAAGTTGATGATTGATCGAATTCGATAAGGAGGCGAATGTGGTAAGGCACCCTGGGCGCGTAGACCATTGGGTCAAGGCAAACTGTTTCGACCTAATGTTTACGTTATGAGGATGGCCTGCTAGTCAATAAGAAGTGAAGAAAGGCGACGTGTAAGGGAATGCGTCGTTTGTCGCTCGGTCAACAATCAAATTACGTATCCTCTAGCGGCCGACGATTACGTCCTGCCTAATACGGCTAGCACGCTGACACCCAACCCTTCACCTTCCTGAATGCGCTTCTATCCACAACCTCTTCTAACCCCCTAGAACTCCCAAGAAAGCTTTTGTTTTGCGCAAAAGCTTATAGCAACATTGCAATGAGCGTCACAATGTCTTCGAACCCATCCACTGTGAATGCTGGCAGGTCTGCGGGCCGGGGCTTTAGCGACCTTCCGCAAGGTACCATACCAACCTCGGCACAACTTGTTCTCAGCTCACAGACGCGTAGAGGTGCGCAACAGGATATACGCGCTTGCCGCGAATGACAAGCAGCGCCTTATTGAACAGCATGTCAGCCGGCGCAGTGTTACAACAACAAGTGAAGCGTTCTGGGCTGCGCGCGGTTACTACAGCTTGACTCAGGCATCCCGACAAACGCGTCGCGAATTCCGCGACCTGTACTTCAGAGACCGTGCCGTATCGGTGCACATTCGCGATGCGCAAGACTACCTGGATACCATCTACCCGTCGTCTGGCAATTTTGCCGTCGATCGCAACACCATCAGCGCCTGGCTCACCATACGTACTGATGTCGAACGCCGTGGCAAATACGATACACCCATCGAAATCCGTCCCCTGCTTCTAAGCCTTTTCCAAACGCCCGGTCTCGAGTACGAGTTCGTGGGCAAGGGAGGCGCGATCTTCAACGAACTATTTGTTGGTTATGAGGCGGAGTGGAAAGCCGCAGTGGAGGGCGTCTTCAAGAGCGTGGAGCTGAAGGAACCAAGCGTATTCGGTATGAGGCTAGTACTGAATCCCAAAAGCACAGTGCCTTGGGTCAAGCAGTGTAAAATATCAGTGACAAGGCTACCGCACGTACCAGAGGATGCATTGGAGTGGTTCAGTGCACTCGGACTGGACACGGAGAACGACATGATCTTCGTGAGGAAAGGTGCGCCGAAGTGGCTGCGCGGCGACTTTATCAAGGGTTCGAAGTAAAGATGGCGATATGCGGTTGTGGCAGAGATTCGTCTCGGGGTCAGAAGTTATGGCTGTATTAATATGAAGTTGAATACTGATACTTGAGTTGACTGTACCTAGGTAGGTACGTGCAGCATTCCAAGATCAGATGACAAGAGCACGTGACCGTGACGTCATCCAGGTGCCGCTCGCGATGCGCGACGATCTGCCAGGAACCCAAACAACAAGCGGACGCGTCGACACAGGTCAGCACTCACATTGACTTTCCGGGCCTGGCTCTGTATGCTGCACTTAGTTGAGAGCCTGGTGGGCTCCGGCGGCAATTGACTTCTCTAGATAGTGGTCGCTCTTATCCCGGTACGATACCATGCTTTCCACAGACGAACGCTGGGAGTCAATACAACACTTTTCATACTTGTTCGAAGCACAGTGCAGATGTCTTCAGATCTAGAACGGGTGAATTCCTCGCGGCAAGCATGCTGGCGGCTTGCAGCAAAGCAACAAGGGGCAGCTCGAAACGCAACCCCCGAAAGACCTTACAAAAGCAATCATTTCACATAGACACAATGAGGTATGTACTGAAAGCTACTGAACAAGATGGATACTGACGTTCTTTGGTCGCTACGAGCCTATCGCAAGCATACCGCAGATATCAGCCGTCGATCCGAGCGCGCGAGCGGGCTACTCTCCGCAGGTTCCACCGAGCCGTCACCTGTTGCCAGCCTTTCCTTTCTTGGAGCTGGTCATTCATCCAGTGTTCGTAATCTTGAAATACCCAATAAGTCTATCATCAGAGCTATGCAGCCATGACGATGGGTCCGTCATCGGGGACGGTGACGCCGGACGCGCGTACCATTTTCGAGAATTTTCCTCTGACTATGTCGATACGAAGGGGAGATGTGTTTTTCCCAGGACTACTGCAGTCTGGCCCTGATTCGTGCTCGGCTACGCCAGGAGTGTCGTGCGTTGTGCGTATCGATCAGAGATCATCTTCGAGAAGCACGATGACAAGCTTTACTATATCGAGATATTGCCTAGGCACACCATTGGATTATCTCATCTTTTTCAGCGAGAATACCCAGATTCTTATACTGCAGTTATCACACGGGCGTTCTATCGATCATTCTGCCTCTATCGGACTCGCATTCGTACAAGACATGACGCTCCACCTTGCAGGTGATCGTTGCCCCCACGAAGGTGCGCACGATTCGCAATGCCGCCGAACTGGACTACTCGATTTGGGACGACCAACCGGTCTGGGAATTGGCTGTCAACAGGGGCTTTCTCGCATCATTTGAGAGTGTGGCCTTCACTTGGAGCTTGTGTCCGGATACCAGATCGTGGATATGGTTCTGAACGGAAGGCCCACCCTGCAGCACTCGTACCAGGGATGAGTGAGCACTATCATCAAATGGTAGGCTTCTTTTTCCATTCCTTTTGGTGAGGGATCTAGGGACATGGGGAGGATAGTGACATGGACTTTTAGCACGATTTCTGCGACGAGACACCAACACTCATCGCTTCTTCTTCATGGTTCGGAGGCACTGCGCGCACGATCTCGTATGCGTCAAATTGTGGTTTCGGGTAGCTTTCGGTGCTACGCAAACTCGGTGTCACATCCCTCGCTGTCGCATGCGCCACGGAAATCGGCAAATTAGCGACGCGCGAAAGCCACCTCACGCGAGCCACACTTCCGCGCTTTCCGCACCGCCCCTGCTTTGGCCAATCACACGGCGGCCTGCGCCATAGAAGCCATGCTAAGCTTCAAAATTGCGGCGCCATTTTGATGAGACTTCTGCAGTGTGCTGGTGCGGCTAGTCCTGCATTGTGATGCAGAGCTGCTGATGACATGTGGCTAGGAGTGGCTTACGCACGCCGTGGGGAAGGGATTGGGCAGAGCATATATAGCGTGAAGCCCCCGTTGTGGCTGTGTGAAACGCACCACAATTACCATCGTCTACTACTCGTTTAGTCTAACGTTGTCGCGGTACGGGCCTAGCGCTATCCTGATCTACGAGACGAACGCCACCATGTCATTCGAGACCTACATACAGCGCGCAGACAACTACATCACCAAACAGATCCACAAGTTCGAGCAACAGAGACGCGGAACCAGATCGCCGCCGCGTGCAAATGGATATCACCCAATGCCGGTCCTCCACGGGCAACAGCAAGGCCGGCCGCAGTCTCAAGGTGGCTACCCCGGCAGCCCTGCTCCACCAGGCGGTGCACCATCAGTGCCACAGGGTTGGATACAGGAGTACGACACAAGGAGCCAACGCTGGTACTACATAGAGAAAGCTACAGGAAGAAGTCAATGGGAACCACCATCTTTCGCTCCGCCGCGCGCCGCTACGTTCCAGCCTGACGTCCGCATGCCCAGTCCATACGAGCGTTTCACCCGGGAAGACGAGCAAAGTCAGCGATGGCGCGAGCGATCCATTTCCCAGCCACAACGGCCAGGGTCTGGTGTAAGTGGACATGGGCAGTTCCTCGATCCGAGACAGAACGAAGGAAGTGGAGGCGGCAGTACAAGCCCAGGTGGCATGCATAACCAGTTGCCACCAGGATCACATTACGATATGAAGACGGGGCAGGTGGTCAGTAGTATGTTTCCGGAGGGTCAGACTCATCAGAGCTGGCAACAGGAAATACAGAGGATATGATGTTTGTTAAGGATGCTGGAGAAGGAATCAGGGCGACATACATAATGTCACCGACATGGAGTTCTTGCTTTACGGAAAGGAGACCTTCGACGAGTCGATGAGTCCTGGTGTTATTAGTCTTTGATGGAATGTCTGTCGTCTAGGCGACTGTGATAGAACTCTTACCGTTGTCACACCATTTGAAACTGCACTATGCCTGCTTTAACTGAACTTTAGAGATCCTCGTAACCTGAATGATCTCGTATCCTGATGCTGTAGCTTACAGTCTGGCTACTTTCCGCTGTTTCCATGTGAAGCTGCCGCCACTCCATCTAATGGAAAGTTTCAACACGCACCTGCTTTATGAGGATGCAGAAAGGACATTTAGTTGTAAGCAGGCCTCAAGTTGACCTGAAAGATTCCATTGCTGCCAAACTTTCCATTTGTCTCTTTTTATAATGATACAGGCTCCAGAGTGAAGAAATCTGTTCAGATATTCCCAACCATGTTCCTCTCCTTGGTATAGACTGCTGCCCCGCAGACCGCCGAATCACAAACCAGTAAACCAGAAGCAGACGACCAAAGTTTCCTACATTGGCACTCGGCACCAGAATCGACCCTGAAGGATACGTAGAGCGTGGCCAAAGTCTCAGGAATGGACAAGGTAGAGGCCGGAGACATCGTCAATGGATGTATTCGAATCTGAGTCCGTTAACTACGCTTCGAATGCGACTGCATCCTCGGTCAACTGGTTGGGAAGGTACCTAAGTAGTGGTGAAGAGTGGCAGACATGGTCGATGAAAGCCGGGCACTAGTAAACGCACATTGGCATTTCTGCCAGCCATGTTCCAACTGCAATAGGAAGGTCAAAGCATCAACGGCGGCATGGAGGACTGACACTTTATCAGATCCTGCTAGGCAGCAATCGGCATGGAGGGCCTGAGCTGATTCCGATCTGATAAGACCATAGTTCCGAACTCCGAGCGAACATTGTATATACTGTACGCAGAGCGCAGCACAATTCATTGGATCATCGGCAATCTTAGTTGACAATGTTAGCTGATATGTTCCATTCCAAAGACGTAGAGGAAGTTGTTGATGAAATTGTTGGTGGTCGAGCCCCCAGCATACTCAAAACTGAGCATCGAGCCCGTGACGGGGAAGACCCGGAGATAACGTCTTGGACCACTGACGGTACTAACGACCGCCTGGTGCGGTTGAAGAATGATTACGGAGTATGTTAATGTCCTACTTTGATCAATTCTTGCTAACATGTTAGTCAACATGGGCGTCGCCCACGGACACCTCCGATCCTTACAACTGGCAAACTTCGCGCAAGTTCACCATGGGAATTATATTCTCTTTCGGCCAGCTGATACCCATAATGTCTGCAAGTATGATTGCACCGTCGCTTCCTGCCATCGCTTCCGATCTCGCCATCAGCGCTTCTACCGCCCAAATAACCATGTCGGTATACTTCCTTGGCATGGGCATCGCGCCGTTCTTAATCGCAAGCGCCAGTGAGATATGGGGAAGGAAGCCAGTTTGGCTGATATGTAACGCTTGGTACGTAGCCTGGAACACACTTTGTCCTGTGAGAAGGAACACTGGCTTGATGATCGTTGGGAGGTTTATGACCGGAGCTGGTGCGAGTGTGGGCGTAACGGTAAGTGATGAGCCTGATCGATGCCGACATGACAGTGACTGATCTTTCGCAGCTGAATGGGCCAGTCATGGCAGATATGTATGGCGAGAACGAACGCGGCAAATCCCTGGCCATGGTGACCCTACTTCCCTTCCTTGGTCCTGCTCTCGGACCAATCATCGGTGGTCTTGTTACTCATTCCCTCCATTGGTCGTGGGTCTTCTGGATCATGAGTGCTTTCAACGCAATAGTCTTGATCGTTGGATTCTTCTTGATTCGCGAATCATACACACCAGTCTTGCTCCGTCGCAAAGCCTTAGCCGAGGGTGGTAACGTCCTAACCACCAAAGCTGAGCGTGCTCGCACTGCGCAGAACCTCCTGCGTCCAATTCGCATCTTTACTACAAGGCCTATCACCTGGCTCATCTCACTGACCGCAACATTGTCTTTCGCCGTCTATACACTCATGCTCGCTACTTATGCGTCACTGTGGATCGACAAATACGGTCAATCTGAGCTTGTCGGCAGCTTACATTATCTCTCGGTTGCAATAGGCTCGACCCTATGTGGTCAACTGGGCGGCCGCATCATGGACTGGTCGTATCGAAAACAAG
>Ga0265797_10000324_pt1 | contig 88410 bp, 67 predicted proteins | sample P2T30metagenome_FD_192433 | JGI IMG/M metagenome (GOLD analysis project Ga0265797, IMG submission 192433) | Plant litter microbial communities from East Loma Ridge, Irvine, California - P2 T30 | ecosystem: Environmental > Terrestrial > Plant litter > Unclassified | place: USA: California... | reverse complement strand
ACCAACGCCATTGGGCCGTCCCACGGTGGTCCGCCCCAACCCACCCCTGGCCTGTTTTGCAGATATCAAATACCCTAACCCTCTTTCGGATTGACATTCGTCTGATGTCATGTGAATATGACGAAGGTCTTGGGTCTTGGGCGCGTGGTGGACGCGTCCTCTGGATGATCCAAGGTCCATTGGTGTTGACCTCTTTACATATGCCAATCATACAGCAACAAGCTCAAAATTCATCTCAATGCCTCCCAAGAAACGCGCATCACAAGGCTCTACAGGAGCAGAGCCAGCCTCCAAGACCTAACGCCAAGACGACAACGGCGAAGGTCCGTCTACGCGAAGCGAGCCGGAGCAGGCCAATGGCAGTCCATCAGATGGTGGCAATCAGGCCGAAGCAGTAAGATGATATATGTCCCCTCGCTCAATACATACTGATAGAGACAGCCCAACCAAGATGAGGAAGACATCGACCCGTACAAGTACATGTGCATGGTCGTTCCGCCATGGGCTGCTGACGAACTTGCCTTGGAGGATGATGAAGATCGTGGCGTGCCAGTACACAGCAAGCCAGCCTCCGAACATCCCGAATGGAAATGGGTTGTGATGGACGAAACCTGGATGATCATGACCGAGTGGCACCGTCGAGCGAGCTACTGTGATCCCGACAACTTCGACATGTACATCTACAACGACTGGCTCGCGTGGGGTCTGAACGAGCTTCATGAGAATCTCGTGAGTGGACGTGAGATTACTGTATGGTGCATGCCTGACAATATCTCAGCTCGTCAGGTTCCACGATGAATTCTGCAAGAAGCAAAAATCAATCGAAGCTATGTGGACAGTGATTTCAGGCATGCTGCACTGGCGACTCATCGAAAGCAGCAACTGGCTACGTGGGTCCTAACTCTACCAACATGCTTCAATACCGCGATGCTAACATCGAATCAGCTTCCGACGACGGCGAAGGAGAAAGCGCAACATGGAATCTCTCTCCGGACGCGCGATCCTGACCATGCTCAACGAGCTTGATCGCGCAGGCCATCTCAAGCCGGACTCCAAATTCCAGGATCTTGCTCTCGTGATGGGCCTAGCCCTCAAGTGGAGCGAAGGCCAAGAAGACTATGGCTACGAGCCTGAAGACCTAGAGTGGCGCAACAGCGTCGTAGCGTACGCGAAGAAAGGCGGCATTGACTTGACCACCATTCCCCTTCTCTGCCCACAAAAGCTGGTGGAAGGTGTAGAAGATGCTGAGATTCCAGCTAAGGTCAAAGCCGATCAATGGGATTTCAAGAAGAAGGTGTGTCGTAAACTGACGCTTGACTTGTATCACGCACGCAGAAACACTGACACTTTCGCCTCCTGTACAAGGAGCATGAAGCGGCACGCGGCACGCAAAAGAGAGCAAACGGAAAGCCCAAACTGGGCGGCACGGAATACGACATTACCAAGATGAGCAGCGAGGAGAGAGCGAGCTATAACTTCGACAAAGTGGATCCGTTGCCTAAAGATATTCCCAAGGGCGCTGTTCTGGAAATTCGTAGGTAATAGTTTACTGTTTATATACACATTGGCAAAGATAATATGCCAGGGGGGAGTGGCGAGGCAGTTAGCAGGAAATTAAATTACAGTCGGTTGCTGCTCTTCGCGTCTTTCTTCCACACGTCTGATGTAACACCTCCCTCGCTCAACAGGCTCTTCGCTGGAGGTTCCGCGCCCAGTAGCAGGCGCATTTCAGGATCTCCCTTATCCATCTGTAACATTTCAGTCAGCTTTCCACCCATTAAAGTCACACATCATGAAAAGAGAAACGAAAAAAAAACTCACAGCACGCTGATAAGCCGGCCTCTCCCCGATATCTCCCAACCACCTCACAATACTCGGATACCTCCCCAAGTCCAGCAGCGGCCCCCAATACCTCTGCGTCGTCAGCGTCCACACCGGCATAACATCCGCCACCGTAAACTCCTCGCCAGCAAGCCACTTGCTCTCCTTGAGCCTGGCCTCCATCGTCCCCAACGCAGCATGCAACCTCGCCTCGCGGAACCTGCCCGTCGTCTCGTCCGTGGCCGGCCACATGCTGGCGGCCATCTGCGGCTGCAGTGTCGCATTGCTCCAGTGGAACCAGAACAAGAAATCAGCATAATTCGGCGCGCTGGGGGACACAGCGAGGTTGCCGCCGCCGTGGCGGTGGATGATATATTCGGCTATGGCGCCGCTTTCGCTGAGGGTTATGCCTGCGGAGGTGTCTTCGAGGAAGGGCGATTTGCCGGTGAGGTTGCCGGGGATGGATTTGAGGGATTCGGGGGCGAGCATTGGGGCGCGGGTGTGGAGGTGCAGTTCGTAGGGGATGGAGAGCTCTTCGCAGAGGAAGACTATGCGTTCGGATTGGGAGATGCCTAGGTGGTGGACTTTGAGGACCATGGTGGATGTTTTTTTGGTGGGTTTGGTGATGGGGGATTGTTGGTTGGTAATAATTGTTGTTGTTGTTGTTGCTAAGGAATTTAGTCTTTCTGTATTTTCTTAGATTGGGAACAAGGGAATCAAGTTTTAGAAAGGGACTCGTCCTCCTCAAGAAAGAGGGTCTCAGGGTTTATAATGATTTGAATGCGAACACGATTCGTTCGAACGTTCGAACGATGATCATTGCGTTCTCGGGATCATTGGATTCCAGCCCCACTCTAAATTAGTTATGCAGAAAGATCGGCTTTACCGGAAACCATAATTGGTGATGATGATGACTGAGCGAAGGCAGCAAGCCCCGAGTGATTAATGTCTATACAGCAGTGATGAAGACAATCAGATCAATCTGGCGGGATACTGTATGCACCTTGATGGTGACTCCTCGTGCGGTGTAGGGATTCTCGCATTCGGATGTCAAGATCTCTCGTTTACAACGATTTAGAGGCAAATGACTGGTCGCGTTCGTGTTCGCACGTTGAATCGCTTGAGTGCTAAACATCCTTGTCCTTGTGATGAAAGAGCGGGATTGCGATAACGATTCGTATCGAAAGCAAGCAATGCTGATGATCGGCACCATGTCTGAACCGAGGTTGGATTCAAATTGATCGGCCAACTTGACTACGTAATCTGAGCGCTGAGCGTTTTACTACAGTATGAACCTCTGCAACCTGTGTGAAAGGGATGAGGAAAGCGGATGCGAGCCATGTCTACACATCCACATGTTAACTGACCTGCAGACAAAGCTGCATGTCAATTTCGCGAGATACATTCAGATGTTTCGATTGCGTTGCTGCCCTAACCCTAACCCTGCACCGTTAAAAGAAAAACCGATACATGTATGTATCCTTGTATAAGACTGAACATGAGCATGAAAGGGTGACGATGGACGGTGGAAGTGTTAAAAGTGCTTCCGGTTTTGCTGCAGGAGAGTGGTCGAGGGTGCACCCTTCAAACGGCCAGGCCATCAAGGTATCGTGATCGCTCTTTCGGGCCTCGATTCTTCGTAAATACGAATTCGGGTTAGACTGAGTTTGGCCCCACTCTTCAGAGGAGAGCTTCGTCACTGGTTCCCTTCCAATCTTCGTCTTCCACATCGTCACTTCGGACATTGGAAGTGTTACGACCGTCAGCTAAATGCCTTTTCCTACCTTTCCTTTCCAGGACGTATTCAGAGCACCAACACTCGCCTTCGAAATGATAAGTGGCGCAACACGAGTCCGATCAATGTCGGCGTTAGGCATGTAGAGGTCCGCTCCCTCGTGCTTGCCATGCGAGCCTCGATACAAAAGTACTGCCATCCTACCTCTTTCCTCGATCCTACTATCATTCCAATACAAAACCACAGCACAAAGCTCAGCTTGCAACAGCAATCAAAAAAGCCCGCAATCAGTCCAGCATCATGACCACCAACAACCACATCAAGAACATCGCCATCGTCGGCGTAAGTGATCATGCTTCTGCACCACCGCCACCACCACCACCACCACATGGCAACTGACATGTCCTCGCAGGCCGGCGGAAGAAGCGGTGGATTTATCGCCAAGTCTCTCCTGGAGACTGGTCGCTTCAACCTCACCGCAATCACCCGCCCGGACAGCACCAGCGAGCTTCCTTCTGGCATCAACGTCGCCAAAGCCTCGAACGATGACCATGACGCACTGGTAGCCGCTCTCCGTGGCCAGGACGTCCTTCTCATCACTCTCAGCGTCCTCGCACCAGACGACACCCAAAGCAAACTCATTCGCGCTGCAGCCGAAGCAGGCGTGCCATGGGTTTTGCCCAATGACTGGGGCTGCGACACCACCATTGAAGAAGTCGTCAACGATGTCCCTGGCTTTTCCAAGGTGCCTCAAAGCCGCAAGGAGATCGCTGCGACGGGTGTCAGTAGCTATATATCCGTCACCACAGGGTTCTGGTACGAATGGTCGCTTGCGATTCCGCCGTCTTATGGCTTCGACTTCCCAAGCAAGACAGCCACGTTCTTCGACGACGGTGAGACCAAGATCTCATCTTCTACTTGGCTGCAAGTTGGTCGTGCAGTTGCAGCATTGCTGAGCTTGCCGATCAAGCCTGAGGGCGGTAACACTGAACGTTGCCTGGAGAACTTCAGGAACAAGGTTGTCTATGTCAACTCCTTCAACGTCAGCCAGAAAGACATGCTCGACTCCGTGCTCCGTGTTACCGGAGACAAGCTTCAAGACTGGACCATCCACAAAGAGCCAGCCAGAGAGCGCTGGGCTTCAGCCGCAAAGGCTTTGCAGGGCGGAGAAAGGATGGCTTATGTCCGAATGATGTACACGCGCATCTTCTTCGACGATGGTAACGGCAACTTCGAAGCCCGCAACGGGACCTCAAACAAGCTCTTGGGTTTGCCACAAGAAAGTCTGGACGAGGCGACCGCTCGCTCTATCGAGAGAGCCGATTCATCTCCCTGGGCTTCTTCCAAGCTCGTTGAGGGACGGAACCAGCAGGCGGCAGAGGGTGTCGCGCTCTAAGTGGGTATCCGTAGACGCTGTGCGAGCAGTTTCAACAAAAGGGAGATGATCAGGTTCGCGCGAAGGATTTATGATTTATAACCAAGGCGTATCTATCTAATAGTGGTTAGTGTTTCTTGCGATCTGCAACATGAAACGTGCTCATTCTGACTCAGCCTCAGCTGTCAATTAATACGGCGCTCTGTTTCACGGCAAACCCCTTCTGGGCGCGGGAGTTTGGCCCCGCAGTGCTTTATTGTGGCAGCCTATCATATCAAGTCGGACGACATAGGTTTCTGTATATAAGGCTGGCAGAAGTAGACGACTAACACTGCTTGAACTACAGGGTTCAGAAGTCGGTCGACATCCATTGCAAACTATTGATAAACACTGAGTTCATCCAGAATGCGTTCGTCTACTTTATTCTCCTTGGCAACATGCCTGACTGGAGCATTCGCCGCCTACAACACCACATACACAGGCTACCCTCCCGAGTACTGTAAGCCACAAACCTAACCTGACCCCCAAAGACACCACACTCACAACCCACAGGCGTCGGCAACCACGCCGCAACCAACAAGACCAGCCCCCCAAACAAATGGGGCATCATCCTCTTCCAAGCGTACGAACCCCTCGACGTCTGGGGCCCCTACGAAGCCCTCTTCACCCTCGCTCGCACCACCAAACTCGACGTCTCCTTCCTCGCCGAGACCATGGACCCCGTGACCACCCGCCCCCGAATGGCTTCGATGAACAAGTTCAACTCCAGCGCGTTCGTCAGCGTCCCGCCCACGCACACCTTCGCCACCGCGCCCGCCGACCTCGAAGTCCTGCTCGTGCCGGGCGGCGCTGGCGCGCGAGCTCCGGATTCCGATCTCAAGGCTACGCTGGACTTTATTAAGGAGACTTATCCGAAGCTGAAGTATTTGATTACGGTTTGTACTGGGTCTATGGTCGTTGCGAGGACAGGGTTACTTTCGGGTGTGCGAGCGACGACTAACAAGGCCGCGTGGACGAGCGTCGTTGCAACTGACCCGACCGCGCACTGGATCCCGCATGCTCGTTGGGCGGTCGACGGGAACATCTGGTCTTCCAGCGGCGTATCAGCCGGCATCGACGCAACACTTGCCTGGATCTCGTGCATGTATGGCGATGATGTTGCGAGGAATGTTACGAAGTGAGTACATGCAGGTCCGAGATCTTGTTTGCGCGGGTACTGATGCTGCGAAATAGCGCTATGGAGTACGACCGACACACCGACTCTTACTTCGACCCCTTCGCTGATCTGTACAATGTGACGGCGCCCGGAAATGCGTTTGGCAAGGGGTACTAGAAAAGCTTTTTAGCCCGACGCCAGGAAGAAGATTTAGGATGGTGCTAAGAATTCGATTTCGTGCTGTTGGTATATTGAAGTGCTACGTTGGACCGTGGATAGGCGTGGCTTGGACGTCGAGAAGGAGACTTTCCAGCGTTGGAAGTTCTCAGACTGGACGCTTCCGCGACCATCCTAAGACCTCTCGATATCCTTCGAAATCGGAGAATTTCTCGCCTCGTCCGCCTCGCGAGGTTCAATGTTGACTTCCAAGCCCTCTGTCTTCAGCGCCTCTTGCTGCTCGTCTGTGAGCTCGTCCTCGCTCAGCGTGATCTTTGGTCCAGTGAACCTAAATCTGTCAGCCCTTGTCCCTGGCTCCACGCACACGCTTGAAGTACCTACCACTTCCTCGCATCAATATAGTAATACAAGAGCGCCCCACCCCACACCGAGCAGTTGATCACGACAGTGTAATTCATAGTATCCGGCGTCGGATTTGGCCCACCAGTCGGGAACATCGAGAGCACAATGCCAAACACCAAAAACACAATCGCAACCCACGCAATCGGCACACTGAACCGACCAGTGTAAAAAGGACCCGGCTTGAACTTCTTCTGACCCCACATGACGCGTGCGAAAATAGGCATGAGCCACGCCAGATTATTGCCAGCCACTGCGAGGCTGAACACGGCTGAAGCGGCTGCGGGTCCGATGATCGTCAAAAGGCCGAGGAGGATAGCGAGTACAACGCAGAACCAGATCGCGTTGAATGGAATATGTCCCAGTCTCTGGTTGATGACGCGGACGAACCTGCTCAAAGGTAGAGCGCCATCGCGCGAGAACGCCCACATTTGTCTCGAGGCGGCGACGGTGATGCTCAGGCCCATGAAGAATTGCACGATGAAGAGGAGGGTCATGAGGCCGATGGCGCCGCGTTTGCCGACGGCGTCGTAGTAGATTTGGGCCATCGGTTGGCCGAAGGGAGTGGCAAGGAGGGACTCTAGGTCTGTTGACATGCAGGCTGCGAGGACGATGACGATGATCCAGCCGAAGAGCCAGCAGGAGCCGATGGACATGAGGATACCGTATGGGACTGCTCGGGTGGCGTTTGCGGCTTCTTCACTCATGTGGACGCAGCTGTCGAATGCGCCGATGGTCTTGTGGAGGTTAGTACCAATGAAACTGCTATATCGGTATGCGTGGACTCACCCAAATCGGACTCAACCAGGCGAGCATGAACGCCCAACCGGAAGGCCAAGTAGTCAAGTTGGCTGTGGTAGCAAAGATCCACGTCGCGTCGTTTCGAGTCTTGGAGCGCCCTATAGGCAACGCAATGATCGTAGCGAAGATGAGCACAAAGTTCATGACCACAAATGCAGTCTGAAGCTTACCCATGACCTTGCTGAAGCTACTAGCGAGTATGCCGTGACAGACAACGCAGGCAAGGAAGACGGCATATACAACGCCATGCGAAGGCGTCCAAGCACCGTCAGTTGCCAAAACGGGTACGCTCAAGAGCATGAGTGAAAAGCCGTAGTCGATAGAGCAAAGTCCACCGACTAGACCAAGTGTGTTACTGTAGCCTACGAGAAAAGAGAAGGCGTTGCGTGTCGATGGCGATGAGAAGTAATGTGTCCACCTGTGTTGTCAGATTGTGGATTCAGCTCTGTTGAAGGAGTCTCACAAACCAGTACAAACCCCCAGAGGTTGGCATGGCCGAACCAAGATCCGCCATGGCTAGCCCGACGAAGAAGATAAACATGCTGGCGAGGAACCAGCCCCAGACCATACCAGTCGGGCCTGTGATGTGTATAAGCATGAGCTGCGAATGCAGTAGTCCTGCAGGGGGCACAAACCAGCGGGGATAGAATAAGCCAAGGTGCTGGCTATGGAGGGCAGCAAGCCCATGATACTAAAGGCGATGCCAAAGACCTCAATCATGGTAAAGTTCCTGGCATTGCTTAGCCAGGCATGGCTTGTATAAGTGGTGCCCAAGACCTACCTTCTCAGTTCTTGTTTGTAGCCAAGCGCCGCGAGCACGGCGGCGTCATCTTCGTTCGCGAGGCCTTGATCAACGGCATCGTGAGAAGCACGGCGCGTAGCTTCGTTTGGATCTGGAAGTGACATTATGTTCGATGGAATAAGATGGCGAGGAAGACTAGAGAAACGGAGCGAGGGGCAGTTCAGAACATTAGAGCCATCGAGACCGGGCTTATTGTACTACGTGCTGCATATCTTTACAGCCGCAGAGCTTATCACTGCCATTGATGGATCCTGGTGCTCGGGGTGGTAGAGATAAGGGAGCTCTGCAACTGACATGGGTGTGCATGAAGGCTCAAGCAAGTTGCTATGGTCGGCAAGTCCAACCGGTGGCATGCGGCCTGTGACCGTACACCATTTCTGGTTCAGTATGAGCAGCTTGGAGGACCGACAGCATGTTTGCACAAGGTTATGTCTCTTTGCCGAGTCTGCAAGGGGCTTCTAGAGGCTTGATATTCATGAAGCAGAAGCATGAGGCAGGAGCTCGAAGAAACGCTGTGAACGCCCCGAATTACCCCGCCGAACGCCACGTTTGGTCAGCCACACTTCGTGGCTGTTGCGATTTCAATATCTGAATATCTGTTTGGCATCCGTGATCTGGGACAAGAATCACATTTTATACAGTCATCACAGCCCGACTACCCATCAAAATGTCTTTGTCAAGGCGCATGGTAAGTTTCTATACACGGATTGCATGCAAAATCCTCTCCTAACATTCTGCCAGCTCACACGGGAGGAAGAGGAGGCGATGGGCGAGGAGAAGGAGGTCCGCAAGGAGGACCAGGACAGAATCAACCGTTTCAGTCGCCTTCACAGCAGAGAGAAGTTGATTGAGGAAGACCTCAAGACCAAGCAGGCAAGTTGTCATTGCAAATGAGAGCCTAGGTTGCCACTGACACTTTCGCAGAAAGACAAGGAAGATCTGGAAGAGATCTCATCCGAGTTGGAGCTCGCAGACGAGGATGAGAAAGTCCCGTATGTGTGCCTAGAATGTTTTGTATGGGCGAACTCGACGGCTGACGATTTTCTAGATACAAAATTGGCGACTCATTCTACTCATTACCGCTTCCCGAGGTGCAGGAGCGTCTCTCTGCTTCAGTCGACAAGATCAACGACGAGGTGACTGCTCTCGAAGAGAAACTAAGCGAACTGCGCGAGGAAATGAGCGATCTCAAGGCCGAGCTGTACGGTCGCTTTGGAAGTGGCATCAACCTGGAAGCATAGCCGCATGTATCACCCAAAGTCCGCAATTTCTCAAAGTTTACAGCTGTCCCGTCATCGACGTGTTAAAGGGCGCCCGCGACGTGCAGCTCAAGCTTTCCATTTTGCCGTTGTCGGCCCTGCAATTGATCGGCCAAGTGCATGAATTACCCTTTCGAGCAGCATCCCTCGGTAACGCATCTTGGCCCCTCTAGGAGTGCGCATCACACTGCGATAGCTGACGAAGGTGAATTGCTTGTACGTGTGCCGAAAGCCGATTTGCTTGCGCCTTATTGCAACAGGCGCCTCTGCTGCTAAGATGTTTACTAATGTATCTTCCCTCTCGTGTGTTCACCGTTACAGTTAAACGAAACAAGCACTGCCTTGCACAGGGAATGGGAAATCGTGCGCGAGTTCAGACTAACGATGCCGGGCTCCGCAGAAAGTGCGCCACCACCTGAAAACATACCCAATAGCCAGATACCACTGAATCTCGTGCGAACAATTTCTTCGACTTCGAGACGAGATGCTGTCAACAGAGCCGACATCGAAAAGCAAGTCGATCTTGAGAAAGCAGATAATGGTGGCGACATCTCCGGGAGAACATCTTCGCGCACAAGTGATGATTATATCGAGGACCAACCAGCCCATATTGCAAGCGAGGTGACAATCGTGTCATTCAACCGCGATGATCCACTGAATCCATACTGCTGGCCGAAATCAAGGAAGCTCTACGTGACAATCGCGGGCATCCTTCTGGTCATGAACAGCACCATAGGCTCCTCGATCGCCACCGGCGCTTCCACACCAACGGCCGAACATTTCGGTATCACCAATCAGACCCAGCTCGTACTCCCTACATCCATATACCTAGTCGGATATGTTCTAGGACCTCTATTCTTCTCGCCACTCTCTGAGACCTACGGCCGTAAAATCATTATGATCTCGACGTTCGCCATATACACCGCGTTCTCCCTGGGCTGTGCTCTTGCGCCTTCCTGGGCAGGTCTCATTGTCATGCGCCTGCTTGCCGGTGTAGGCGCCTCTACACCAATCTCAATCATTGGGGGCATTTACTCCGACATCTGGGGCACACCCAAGGCCCGTGGGAGAGCCATGGCGCTGTTCATGGGCGCCACCACATGGGGTCCCCTCGCTGGACCAATAGCATCCGGGTTCATCGCTGTGGTGTCGTGGCGATGGGCTTACTGGCTTCAGCTTATCATTGCTGGTGCGACCTGGCCTGTCTTGCTGATGATGCCAGAGACATTTGCTCCGATTGTGCTGAAGGTGAAAGCGAAGAAGATGCGGAAGGAAGGCAAGAAAGACGCTTATGCGCCGACCGAGCTGGAGAAGCGCGATCTGCGTGAGCTTTTAGTAGTAGTCTTGACTAGACCAGTCCGAATGTTTCTGTTCGAGGGCATCGTGCTGTGCAGCTGCCTGTACACAGCTATGGTATATGCCATTTTCTACAGTACGTCCGGCGTATCTCCATCCTCAGCAACGCGACCTTTGATACTGACAAAACTATCTAGTGTTCCTCCAAGCATACCCCATCATCTTCACAGGCGTCTACGGCTTCAACGCCGGCGAGCAAGGTCTCGCCTTCCTCCCCATCGGCGTAGGCAGCCTAATCTCCTGCGGCATCTACCTAATGTGGGACGCCTATCTAGACCGTGCCAGCAAGAAAGACCCACAACCATCCTGGTACGGTAAGGAAGAATATCGCCGTGTCCCGCTCGCCTGCCTCGGAGCTCCGCTCCTCAGTGTGAGCATGTTCTGGCTCGGCTGGACGGCGAAAGAATCGATCCACTGGATCGTTCCAATCATCGCGACCGTGCCTTTTGGCATCGCTTACCTCCTGATCTTCATGGCTCTGCTAAATTACCTCGTCGACGCCTACGAACTCTTCTCCGCGAGCGCTTTGGCAGCGGCATCGTGCTCGCGTAGCTTATTCGCTGTTATCTTACCGTTCGCTGCGAGGCCGATGTATGAGCGGCTTGGGATCGCGTGGGCGTGTAGTTTGTTAGGATTCGTGAGCTTGGTATTGGGGGTGATTCCGTTCATGTTTTTGAAGTATGGAGATGTGATTCGTGCGAATAGCAAGTTCTGCCAGGAGTTGGTGAAGAAGAAGGCGGAGCAGGAATTGGCTACTGAGGAGAGGTTTGCGGAGGAGGATGCGAGGGCTTTGGAGGCTGGGAAAAATGCATAGCGGTGGCGAGAGGCATGGTGCTGGTTTGCTTTATTCTGCCTTGCGGGTTTCGCTGATAGAGGTACAGAAGCATTTGAGTCGATCTTAGAAGTGCCGTCCTCCTCTCGCTCCTAAAAGCATAACGTGTGACGCATTGGAACACCATTGACTTCCGTTGCCAATACGTGGCTGACTGATGAACATGTGCCTCTTGTTGGTAGCTCTCGAACAAGGTCATCCAGAAGCTGATGCCGCAGCCTCTTCCATCGTCTAGAACTCGCACTCCTCCAACTCCCACCTAACCCTCACGAGATCCACAACACTCATGTGGATATCCCACTCCAACTGCAACTTGTTCTTCTTCAGATTGTTCTGCGCTTCCACCGCGGCGTCCAACAATTCTCCCAATCGCACAACATCATCTCTGAGCTGCCACACCTCCCGAGCAACAGGTCTTGAAGCAAGCAAGATTGCCTTTTCCCTCGCTAGAAGACGTTGCCATGCGTCTCGCAAAGACCTGATGAGTAAGGCGTTGCATTGCTCGTAGCCTGCCCAGGCGATCGCGTAGCTGAGAGTGGGTTCGAGGTGCATGACTTGGGACCAGAGCTTTTTAATGTTGGGGACGATTTCGCCTTCTTTGCTCAGGACCAAGGCCATGTAGACGGCTGAAGGTGCCAAATGCTGTGGCTCGGTGTCAGACATCTTGGTCGTTTTTGGTGCTGGTTTGTGTATATACTTTGAAGCGTGAGGCGATTAATGCGGCATGGGTGTCTTCTTAAGTACTGTGATAGAAAGCGATTGTTTTTGCATGTGTTTGCCATTTTTTTCTGCCTGCTACAATACGTGCACGGTATTCATTTTGACAATGGGAAGATTGATGGCTGCGAGGTTCAGTCTTCTAAGACACTTTCACTGCGCTTGTGAGACGTTCTGCGTGTAGCCGTGCTTCCATTCACTGACATGTTTGCGAGGAGCAAACAGTTCCATTGTACTCCACACTTTCATGGACAATGACGACTATGATCTTGATATCTTCATTCGTGTAGGCATTGAGTAGTGAAGTCTGAGATCGAATTGTTATGTAATAGAAAACACACTTTGTAGCATTTCTAGAATTACCGAACAGGAAAACGCAAAAGATACAAACATTGCAACACCCACTAACGACCTCCTCCTAGCCTTGGCCCGTCCCACTTCGAACCAAAGCTCCTGTCAAGCATACTCTGGACACGACTAGGCGCCATGCCATACTCTGTAGGAGCACGCGACTGGTTGTCGTCGCCACGCTCGCTTGGCTCATAGTATCGATCGTCGTCGTCGATTCTACGGTCAGGGTTGAGCGCGCCTTCGTCGTACATTCTGATGATGCCGTCGATGTCTTTGGCGATTGAGATGGATGGCGGCCTCTCTCCCGATAGATCTGTGGAGTAGAACGACGACGCATAGGGCCTTCTGTCCCCTCCATCGTTCGCTTGGTTCGATCTTTCTTGCTCCTCGAGACTCAGCTGGATCGCAAGGTCCACGTCGTCTTCCTCGGTGGCATGGTTTCTTCTCGCAAGACTTTTGTGCTTATCGTCGTCTCGTGTCTCGCCACCGATCAGCTTGCGCGGGCCTCTAGTTTGCTCTTCTCTCAGCTCACGATCGAGCGAGATGACATAGCTGGCAGTGCCCGGACCCAACTCGCTCTCTTCCTCAGCCTCGAGGTTTGGCTTCTTCTTAGACCTTCCACTGCCCTCAGCGCCCAAACGAGTCATGCGGAACTTCTTGCCAATCTCCCAGACGAGGCCTTTGGCGTCCTCCCTGCGACTCTTGGGCAACCGCGCACTAGTCCACTCAAGATACCACACGACCCTCTTACTGCCCTCCCACATATTCTGGTTGATCCTTCCAATGAACAAAGCAGCCATAGCGACCTGCGTCTGGAAATCCCCAGCCATAGCCACAAGCGTACAAGCACAGCACTTGCTCGGTTTCTCCTTCAAGAACACACGACGCGGCTCTCTGTCAAACCGGGCCTGAAAGACTTTGGGGCCCAGCCAGAGCACGGCGAGATGTTGTACGATCTCGACCATCTCGCGCTTCTGCGAGCTGAGCTGCTGCCGCTGCACCAGCGGGTCCCATGTCCTTGGGACTTCGTCTTCGATTTCCTCTCGGAGCGCATTGAAGAGGCTAGTGATCGGGCCGGGCGAGAGCTTGCTGTGCAGGCTGCAGAAGCTAGATAGTAGAGGGATTTTGCAGTGCAAGTGGCCTGGCAGGTCGGCGATGCTCTTCTTGATTTTCTTTTCGTAGGCCGAGCGGGTTTCCTGGGCTGTCTGGGGTAGCAGGATCGGTGCTATCAGACTGAGATCGGTGCGAGTGAAGTCGGAGTAATCCTGGGGTGGGAAGTGTTGGGTGTGTCGACGGTGATGGTGGGCGCCACGCGAGCGGCTGCGGCTGCGTGTGGTGCCCTTGGTCATGTTGCTGGCCATCATCTTGCTAGTCTTCCCTTGGTGATTGATTTGATTTGGCTGTGCTGAAAGAGGTGTAGATAGTTGTTCGGCATATCGATCAGAATGGCAAAATTGCATTGGGTGGCCATTGGCTGTTTCTGTAACCCAAGGCCGATTTGTGAACAAAGGAACCTCACAAGACTTTGCTATCGTTCACAAAGGGACTTTACTGTAAGGACGACACTCGGCACAATGCGAGTAGACTTCCAATGATCGTCAAATTATTGTTGCAATAGTGAATAGACTACATTATCTGATCTCAAACCCATCAGTCCATGCCCCAGTGAAATCGGTATCACTTAAACGCCAAATGCCAATCGCTAAATCGCAGGAGAAAACAAAAAGCGCAGATCCGAGAAATCTCAGACTGCATCAGAACAAAGAATCCAAAGCCTGATTCTCGAGTCAAAGAGCAAATTCAATCAACCATGTGTTGTTCGCCGGATTGGGGCACGCGAAGTTGGCTTCTGGCAAAGGAAGCAGCAGTAGCTCGGCGGCTGCCCAAAGGCTGGGTTGATGTTGACACAGGCTGGGTGTTGGTATTGTGTGCACGATTTACACTGTACTAGTGCTTGTCCGTGATATTGGTTATCTCCGCAAGGGCAGCGGATACGTATTTGTTGTTGCTGAGGAGCCTGGTGCTGCTGAGGTGCTTGGAAAACCGGCTGTTGTGCTTGCGGCTGTTCCATCGTGTACATGCCCCAGTCAATATTCTGGCCGTTGGACGCGCTTTGCGAGAGGTCGACATTGCTGAAGTCGGTGGGTGGAGGGTTGAAGATGAATGATTGGTTCTCGTCAGGCGACTGGCTTGCGGTAGAGTTCGCACCTGTAACCGACTGCTCGCCAAAGTCCATCGGGCAGGTATCGATCATGGAAGTGTGCGACGCAGATTTTTGCAGAGGCTTTTTCGAGCGCAAGGAGCCCAGCTTTCTGATACTGCCCTGACGCTTCAGCTGAGCAGCGGCGGCAATAGCAGCCCTTGATGGGTGGACTCTTAGGGAACTGCTCGAGGCAGATCGTGGCAGGCTGATACCATCCAGATTCTCGACCGGGGTATCTAGTCTTGCGATCTTTGGCTTTCGCTCCTCTCCCTTCGTGAAGCTGAATGATGGGTTTCGGCTTGCAGGTTCGAGGCTAGCGATGGATTCGCCGTCGCTCGAGTCGCTGTCGAAGAGACCAGGGTAGCGTTCACGAACGGACTTGGTCGGGCTCGTCGAAGCTTGAGGCACAGCTCGTGCGAGGCCGTTCTCATCGATAGTAAGAACAACCGATGGCCGCTGAACGCGCGGCTTCATAGCTTCCGAAATCGAGTCCATGGGAGTAACGCCAACGCGCTTCAGTGGTGAGCCAGAACGCACAGCCTGACCCATACTGTTGTTGGTGCTGAGAGAGTCACTCGATGCAACACTCGATGCCGAGCTACGAGGCCTGGAAGTACCTGTGGTGTTGCATCTTCTTAGCACCGGGCGAGCACCACTCGTGGGTGTGGTGAGAGATGGCACGGCGCTGTCTCTGCGCTTCATATCAACCTGCTCCATGGTAGGTCGAACCTTCATCGGACGGCTGTTATCACGCGCAAGAGATTGGGCTGGCGAGCTGTAAAGTAGCGAGGGGTTGACACCGGACGGTGTTTGGGAATGCGCAGGCTGAAGAGACGGGCCGTTGTGGTTTGGGACAGGCGCAGCTGATGCCGGGCGTGGGTGCACTTGCTGGACAGCAAAGCTGTTCATAGCAGGTGTGTTGAATCCCATTGTTTGGGCACCCTGCTGTTGTTGTGGTGTCGCCACGTTGGGTGTCCATGGAAGCTGCTGATGAGAAGCGTTCAAGCCGAAGGGATCATCGAGCATGACAGGCGGTGTTTGGACGAAGTTCTCCACGGGACTTGGCTGGACATCCCAGAAGCCTTGAGTCTGCGAGTGAACAGGAGCAGTCATGGGGCCCATGTTACCAAATTGCTGCATGTCAGGTGACAGCTGCAGCATGGGAAACTGCATCGGAGTCTGCTGTTGGTGCAATGGCGCATTTGATTGAAGGACGTGTTGTTGAGGAGTCATGAACCGACGCGACGCGATCGTAGAAGGTGTGCCAAACGCGACGTTCTGCACGAGTTGAGGCTTCTTGACGGAAGTGCCTCTTGTCGGAGGTGGAGTTTGTATTTGGGTAGGGTCGCATTGCGTAAAGGTCATGTGTTGAGGTGATGGCTGTGCCATGTTGGCGTACACCCCATTCGAAGGAATCTCCTGCGTATGCGTGTATTGTACGGACGTGTTCATGTTTTGTGCGCCATTCTGTGCTTGCACGGCAGCATAATAATTCGATCGGAGCGTTTCAGAGGACGATTGTGGGCGTTGCATCGGAGTTGAGGACGAGTACATAGGTTGTTGAGGCGTGCCATAGCCCTGCATCTGAGGCGTATCGAAGGCATCTTGGAAATGCGACGGGAAAGTCGCAGTCTTTGGTGTCTGTATGGAGTTGCTGAAGGAGCCGGTCGTCGGTGTTGCGGTCGGACTTGGGAAGCCCCAGTCGGCGACACTTGATAATGAGGTCAGCTTGCTTGTACGATTCCTCATGTTCGCAACGGTATAGAAATACCTACCCGGAAAACGATTGATCAAACTCCATGTTTCGAAACTACAATAACGCAGGTAATCTCTCCAAGATGATTTTCCTATTGTTCTGCCAACAGCATCTTATCAAAAGCCCAACTGCAGTGCCCGAGCTCTTAGATCTCGATCTGAGTGCTGTAACAGCCTGAGGTCGAAGGGGCTGACCAACGGGTTTTGCAATCTGCTGTCGCAACGGCCAGAGTTCCTTCCTCCGAAGTGTCAAGTGATAGACAATGTCTCAGTTGCCCTATAGTAGGATTCTTGTGCCGATTGACGGTGGAGCGTGCGATCTCGTGCGGACCGAGAAGCTGCCTGGGCGTCGGAGGGGCTGCGGGCGGTCTATGCGGATCTGATGACCAAACGAGCCCACTTGAGAGTGTGAAAAAACCAGCCTGGTGCCCGAGCGATGCAGAAAACCGCGCGGTGTGCGAAAAAAGAGCGAAAGGGCAAGTGGGACGGCAGCGTTGTCTCCTGGCAGAGCGCAGAGTGCGGTCAAGGTAAGACAAACGCAGGTACGGAGAGATAGTACGGAGTAGTGTACAGGTAGACTACGAGAGCAGGGAGAAGACACGCACGATGAACCGCCGGGGACGGTTGCGGGCTACATCATTTGGCACGCTAGCATAACTACAGGTACAAAGGGAGGATGGGGTGTGCAAGGTACGACGCAGATGCTTCTCGGCTCGCATGCAGTGGCCGGGCATGGCATTCCGCTTCGTTGGTGGTAACGGTGGGCAAGGCAAAGGCTGGCTGGCTGGCTGGCTGGCAGGAAGGCAAGCTGTTGGCGTGGAGATGCCGTGCGGATAGCGGGAATGTCCAACGAGAACGAGAGCATGGATCTTGGATTGGATGGTCTGAGCGAGAGCTCTGGACCCAATCGCCGAGCATGGCAGCGCTGTGCCACCAGGCATCCACAGGCGAGGAGGAACAAGTGTCCGGCGCCGGCTGCAACGGCAGACGACTCTCTGAGCTGGCGAGGCAAGAGATAAAAGCATCCTGTGCGGGCTGACCGTATTCAAGCAGAAGGGCTGCATGGGAGGCCTGTTTGACAGTCAAGCCCCTCCATCATGGCGAACCGATTCGTCGGGATTTAATGGGCCCATCGCTCACAAATCGACCAATAGCACTAATCGCCGGTGGGCTTGCGTCGATGCATGCACCGCCGTTTGTATGATGTCCATATCGGATTTGTGACAATCCCATCCGATGCTTGGACAAACACACGGCCTCTGCTTTGCACACGGTCGCTGCTGCTGGTCTGACGCTGTCTTCGAAACGCATTGAGAAATGTTCACTCCGAACATGGCATTCTCTCAGCCCCCCTAATGCGAATGTCTGTACCTTGGCTCCTGATCAGCACAGGAGCTAGAGCCGCTCGACTCAGATCGACCCCCATGAGAGTCGTCCGAGCGCGACACTAGGGTATTGCCCCTCCTTGCGGAAGGCGGAGAGATTATGATTGCGAGCACGCAGCCGCAAGGTACGGGAAGGAAGTAACAAGCGATGACATCCAGATGCGACGACGTCGTCTGGCCAGATGGGAACATATTTCACTTTGCCCCTGCAGCAGCTTGTAAATTGTCTGGTTGGCTGACGAGCTTTCTAATGCCAGCTACTCTCAGCTGTGGCTGTGGCTAGAGTTGAAACTGACGACGAGCAGTTTGAGGGCTTTTGCACCGGCTCGCAAACCAAAGCCTTCTTGCGACGTGTCCGCGGATAATATTGACTTACCTTGTTAGCCTACAACATACCTCAGTAGATCCTCTCAACGCGGGCCATTTGTAGTTCCAGCTTGGCTGGCTGTGTCGGACTGTCTTCCGCCAGCTAAGGCTTTTTACCTTTGCCCTGCCGAGACAGCCCGCCGACTATGGGATTGGCTGAGCCAATCTCAAACAGAGTGCCATAGCGTGGTTATAACAGCTAAGGACGGGAAACTTTGGTTTGGTGCTCAGTTTGGAACTTTGGGAGGGCCAACTCAGGGTAGCATTAAGACCCTGCATTGTCCCGAACAGGAAAAGGGACAACTCTTACTTATGAATCCCCCAGCTGCATCCGGAGTCGCATGGCGCAATATTATGGCTGTCGCGTTGTTGAGCTGCACTAAAAGGTATCCACTCCCCGGATCTCTCCAGCACACCGTCTCACCGTGCTTGCGATCGATGATCGAGCTGGCGAGACTGGATAAGCATCATGCTGTTGAAATGCCATCTCTCTCAAAAGATCATAGAATCGTCTCCGAGGTCGGTCACGTCCGTGGCAATTGTAGCCACAACTACTGCGTCCACTTGTTTCTTGGACAGATCGTACACCCGCCAAGATTTGCCGCCATCGCCAAACACCACGCAGATCTCCTTGTCCTTACGGCCGCCCACGAGCAGCTTCTCAGGCTGGAAAGCTTCGTTGGCGTCGAAGGTGTGCACAACTGTTTCGCGCGTGATGAAGGAAGGGCGAGTAGTCAAGCCACTCTCCAGTAGAGCGACCCTGAGAGACCATGTGCCATCATCGTGAGCGCGCCTTAAACTTACACAGCAGGTATTAGAGATGAACTTTGCGTCCAGCACCTGTGACGGCACGTCAATTTCGCTCTGAAGCTCGTGACTGCCGATGCTCGAGTGTTTTGTGTGCAGATAGAGTGTGTCTTCATGCGCCAATAGCACGCCGACGGTCAGATCGCCGCTACGATTGGCGTGCATGCGCATATCGCAGGCTTGGGCATCGCCAGGGATCCCTGCAGGTCCATCGAATGACTTGCTCGAGGGCAACATCTTGCTTTGCCAGGCGGTTATGCGGTCTAGCACTAGACGTACATGCCCGGCAAGAGAGACCGCTATAGCCTGGATGTTCAGCGAGGCTGAGTTTGTTGTAGGCTTGGGGTTCGTGATCGCATCTTCGGCTTTCTTGAGGCCGTCCTTGGTGTTCTCGTAACCCGTCTGCTGCAATATGGGATGTTGGAAGAATGCATCCCGGTCGACGACGCCTCTCAATTCAGGAAGCTTCTGCACATAAGAAGCCAGCCCGCTCTGCTTCATTGTATCGTTGATATAGCCAAGCACCAGTCCGTAGTCGATGCCCATGGCCTCTTTCTCCTCCGTCTCCAGAGCACTTTTCGAGAAAGGCCCAGCAGAGCCTACCTCAATTTGTACGCGCAGCCATTTGCTGAAAGCACGGAATTGTTGCCACTCGTGAATGCAGACGAGCTGCATTTTCTGCGCTACCAAGCGTAGTGCGTCGATGCCCTCGAGAATGTTGCTGAAAAGCAAAGGCTCAACATCAAAGGTCGTGCTGTCCTTGTATAGCTCGGCCAGTCCTCGCAGTGAGCATACTGCAATACTCATCCGGTCCAGAGCAGGCAGCAGGTTGACGAAAACATGGTTCTGTATGCGAGAGTACATGCCTCCTATGGCTGTGTCCCAGCGCTTGTGGTTGGGTTCTTTGACAATATCGGTAAGCCATTCGAGCATGATGGGTGTGTGTTGTCCCGTCATAGCAAGATGGCAGAGATTGTAGGCAAGATCTCCTTGAGGTTGTTCCGCCTCTGACAGCATCATGTTGATGTTGTTCATCAGGCGTGTCGGGAACTGAAGCTCGGTCGTGTAGTCGTGAGTGATACATCGAATGACCTGCGTGATATATGCAAGAGTCGACTGTATGCGTTTGGTGTCTCGTGCAATCACATGCAGCAATGGGCCGCCGAGACTGGCCAGAGGAAGGTCCTGCGTGTTGAACTGGATCTGGTCTGCGGTAGTTTTTGAAAGCAAGACATGCGATCCATTGTAGGGATGTGAAGTATGCTTGAAAGGTCGCGTTTCGAGTTTGAAAGATCCTATAGGAACCGTATCATCGAGCAGAACCCTGACATCGCCAGCTTCGGTGTAGACAATGAGCACATCAACCGCATTGGAAGTGTCAACTTTCTTGACCTCGAATACGCCATCAGTCGTGGCCTGCGTTGCGAACCTCGCACCTTCAGGTCCAGATCTCAGGCCATGCGAAGGTATTGCGCTCAGCCTGGGCAGCAGCTTCGACGTGTCCAATGTAGTGATCGCTCGCGGCAGATCCGCCAATCGTCCAGACACCTTCTGCTCGTCCTCGTCTTCCTCATCTTTCGACCCATCTGCCCAAGCCTCAGTATCAACCTCATGCCCCTTTAGCGCAGCAGCCTTCTCCTTCGACAGCGGCAGCTCATGCTTCTCCCACCCAAACCCAGCAACACCCACCGCACCACCCTCCTCATCATCCACCCCCCACCCAGGCTCCAAATCCATCTTCCACTCCTCCCCTCCCTCACTCCCCGCAACCCTCCCCTCGCCAACCATCTTCCCGCTCCCGCCATCATGCACATCCCAACTGCCATCGCTCCAGCCAATCGCCAGCAACGACCCGTCAGGTTTCCATTTCGCCGCGCTGACCGAGACTTCGTCGGGGTCTTTGCATTTTACTGTGAACGCGACTTGGCCGTTGAGGCGGTAGACGACGACGTCGCTGTCGGTGGTGACGATTGCGATGAGGTCGTGCGGGGAGCAGAGAACGCTGAGGTCTGGGTTGATAGGCGCGGAGGAGACTTTGGAGGAGAAGAGTGGGAGCTGGGGCGATGTAGGGTCGAATGGATTCGACATTGTGCTGTTGAGTTGTGTAGAGAGAATGTATTGCATGCAGGTGGGGTGGATTTAGCAGCACATTGGATGCGTTTCTGGAGACGCGAATGTTTTCACTAGCGTGAAGTGGGATGAACACGCTGTCAGGTGACCATGGACATCACTCAAGGACCACTGTAAGAGGATGGTAGGATTGTATTATATTCTCAATAGTATATTATTGTTGGTCAAGTGTGTTACTGTGCATGCAACCGGCTAAAATTTCACGTTCAGCTACAAGGCACAATTCACGGCAGAAGCCTCTTTCTTCAATTACATGCACAAAACATGGTTCGTCTTTCGATTGCTGCATCTGCTTTTTCCGTACCATCTATCTAATCATCATAAGCCCGTAATTCGATGCTCGCCCACACCTCAAACAATAGTATAGCTCTCCGCCACACTTCTGATCTCCTTGGCAAAGCCAACATCCTGGCCCTCGTTCAACAACTCAACACTGTTGACATCAATGTCAACCCACGGCTGGCTCTTGGTGAAGCGCACGCTGATCGGGAAGAAGTCATCCTCGCTGCCCGCCTCAGCCTCGAACTCAAATGAACCGGATGGGTTGCTGTCGTCCACATCTCCGATAGTCCAGTCGATGCTGTCGCCACTGACTTCGTATACGGCGTCGAATGATGAGACTTGGGGTTCTGATGTGGAGTAAGGAATGGCGACGGTGACGTCTCTGAGCGCATCGCCTCCGGTAAGCTCATATTCGACAGTGATGCTGTAGTTGCCTGAGCCAGACTCGGAGGCCCAAACTGTGAAGCGGATTGGTGGCTCCTCAACATCATCAGGCTTCGCAGCGAGGCGCCAGCGTACGACTTGGATGCTGTTGTTTGCAGGGAAGCCCTTAGTCGCATCGGTGAGCTGGACTGTGTTGCCAGACTTGAAGGCTGCCTTGTCGACCTTGGGGTGAGCGTTGAGTTGTGCGCCCTTGGTGTCGCCCATGGCGAGGTTGAGCTTGACCTGGGTAAGGCTAGGGTCTGAGATTCGCAGCTGCAGGTCACCCTTGACCTCAAATGACTCGACGGCGCCCTCGCGGCTGAATCTTGCAGTGATGGCTTCGGCGATGGTGACGTTGATACCGTCTCCACTGGTGGAGGTGCGAGCAGCCACAGCAGGCTGCACGGGTGCGGCTTGTGGTGCGGGAACGCCAGCCAAAGGAGCGTTCGTTTCGGCTTCTGCACCCAGATCGTTGCGCACTTGATCAAACATGCTGCCGGTCTTGTTCTTCTTGCCGAGCTGCATACCCTTTCCTCGTGATGCCAGAGGCTTGCTGAACTTCTCGTTCTTAGCAGCATTGTAGGAGTCGTAGCTGTCCGTGATTGCGGGAGCCGCAGGTGGAGGTGTGTATGTAGGGTATGTAGGCTGGCGAGGGATCGCAGCACCACCACCCAGGCGCTGTGCCCTGCTCACCTCCTTGCGCTGCATCTCGAGTTGCTTGGCCTTGCGCTTGCGCTCTTCTGTGGCCTCGAGCTCCTTGTTCCTTGCAATAATCTCCTGGATGCGTTCCTCGTGCGATTCCATGTCCAGGAAAGTCTTGATCTGGCTGAGGGTAAGATTTTCCCGGTAGCCCTGCGTGACGACCTCATCGAATGCAGACAATAGCTCGAATGCGCAACGGGTGATCTCCCTCTCGTCCAGACTCTTGCAAATCGATCCGACCACCTGGGCGAACAGGTGCAGTGTGGAAATGTCCTGGAGGATGTTCGATTGTCGGTTTGTGATTAGGACCATGTAAAGCTCGTCCAGCGGCTGGTATACGAAGCGGACATTGTCCTGCTCGACGGTGGTGTGTTGCGAGGCGGTGTCTGCGAGTTTGGGGAAAGATGCCAGGAGAGCCTCGACTCTCGACCTTTGCATCTGACGGAACTGCCTGGCGAGAATGGGCTTCCCCGAGCGGGTGGTGATAGCCGCCGAGAGAATGACCTATTGTTGGTGAACATTGGGTTGGGTATGTGACTATGGCGGGAGCATCTTACCATCTTGGGCAACTCTTTGTGCTAATTTGGCGGGAAATTCAGTAACTTCAAGGTCAGTATATGTTTGCTCTGAGCAGTGTTGGTGATGTTTGCGCGGGTGTGTTATTTTGATTGTTACCTCCCAAGTAACTTGATCGCTGCTTGTGATCTCCCTTTACCCTTAGGTCGGTCGACAACACTTGTCGCGTTCAAGCCTCAGGCACCCCACCACAGCTCGAGGGTCAAGCAGGCAGGAGCAAGCGACTGGTCTGAGCTTCAAAGTTCCTCAACTTGCACTCAAATACTTCCACATCCACGACACGACACACACGCGCCACGCGACAGAACTGCCTTACCACGAACCACTTCCGGACAAATATCTGCACCACACGATTACTTGACCTACAACTATTAGCTCGACTCTTTTTCTCGGGCCTTTGCGCCCTGCGTAGCAAACATGACCACAGCCGCGAGCTTCACTTCGCTTCAGGCACCCCTTGCTGCTGAAGACAGCATGGAGATGTCCTCACCCGCACAGCCAACCTACGATGAAGATATCGACCTTGACTTCGACGAGCATGTCGGTGGCGTGGAGCTCACTGACGACGAGCGCATGGCCGACGACATGGAGCAGCCACGTCCCGGCACTGCGACTGACGATATGATGGAGGATGACGATGCACCTTCACATGATGCTCAGGCGCCCGAGCAAGAAATGGAAGATGGGTTCGACGCTGATGCATATGAGCAAGCCGATCCTGACGACGAGCTCATCGACTATGGCGATGATGACTATCAAGAAATGGGCGACAGCAATGAACAGACTGTGTACGAGCCGCCAGCGCCTGAGATCACGCTCGAGGACCGCGAGCCTACTGTGGATCCAGAGCCCGAGCAGGTAGATGAGGAAATCGTCCGAGAGCCCGAAACATCCGTACCAGTGCCGGAGATCGTTGTTGCTGAAGAGACCGCTGTCGAAGCTACTCCCGCTGTCCCAGACACGAACACCACTGACGAAATTGCCGTCCCTCCTGAAGAATCACTACCCGCAGACGCTACAAATAATGAAACTGAAGAACAAGCAGTCGCTCCGGAAGAGCACACTGTAGATGACGTTGCTGCCGCCTTTGAATCCCGCCCTGAGGACGACAACAATCCCACGACGCCACACGAGATCGAGCCGTTCCCAGAACTGCCCGAAGAATCACCAGAGCAAACGGATGTTGCTCCAGTCCCTGCCCCGATCGACACGAACGTCGATGCTAGTGTCGACGTCCCCGGTACGCCGACAGACACGGGTCTTCACCCAATGATGATACAGTATGGTGACTGGGAATGGCCGCTGTTCAAGTCAAAAAGGCAACCGGAGGGTCTTCTGAAAGACGACAATCTTGCCAGCGTCGCCTTGGCAGACCTTCTTAACAATTGCAGATCTCGTCTTGCGCTCAAAGCAGGAGAGGACATCTCTGAAGATCAGGAATTTGTGCTCCGATTTGATAGCACGGGCTTGACCATCATCGAGGTATGTTGATGCTTGAGAAGATTTGAAATACGTGGGACCATACTGACAATTCTCACAGAACTCACCATCGGCTTTCAGCACCAGCCTTGAAGAGATTCTCGAAGTGTTCAAGCAATTGCATGTCAATGATGGAGCACAGAGCATTCCGCCTTTCTGGCTGTATCTCTCCTTGCAGCCAAAACCCTCCAGCTACCTCACCATGCTCAAGCAAGCTGCTGCTGGAGGTCAAGGTATATCCAGCTTCGTCGAGGAAGTTCCAGCCCACTTTGGCGAGTATTACCAAAATGGAGATGAAGATCCAACTTTGCTGGGTGATGCTTCTGGTGTCGACTATGAGGAGCACACGCACAACGAGGGTCACGATGTCGCTGCTGAGGCCGACCTCAACGAGACCGACTACCATGAGTATAACACATCGTACGAGAACACTGAAGGTGGTCAAGAAGCACAAGAGGAATACGAGTATGAACAACAGTACGACGACGCCGATCAGGCAGAATACGAAGTTTATGGAGATGGTGAAGAAACTAACACACCTGCTGCATATGTGGAAGATCCTGAGAACGTGCAGACCTCCTTCGAAGGAACAGCAGATCTACTTCAGGCAGATGCTACGGATGCACATGCTGTCCCTGATGGAAATCTCCAATCTTCTGCTGTAGATTCTCCTCCCAAGGCTGTTGACGAAGGCGAAGGTCACGCTGGTGAAGGCGAGGGAGAAGAACAAGGCGAAGGCTCCAACGTGGAGTCTGTGGCGAGCTCGACGACGCTTCGCGCGGATCAGGCGAACGACGCTGTCGGTGAGTACAAAGACGAAGACCTGATTGACTGGGACGATTCCATCCTGACGAGCGACCTATCAGAACACGGCACAGACGACAACGATGCCTTTTCCACGTTCCTCACCGAGCCGGACCTTGAAGAGACCGATGGTCAAGCGCCTGGTGGCGACGACGTCGCCAATGAAGGCGTCAACCAAGATAGAACAGCTGCCGCTGAGGACGACACTGCACCCGAGCTTCATGTAGCAGACACTGATCTCCAGGCTCACGATGGGCAGGCCGCAGACACTGACTCCAAGGCCAACGGTGTCTTACATTCTCTTGACGACGCTCATAAGCAGAAAGAAGTCCAGGTTGCCGTCGAAATTCACCCGGACGAAAGCGTCGGCATCGACAGCCTTGAAGCACAGCCTTCTGATAACACCAGCGTCAATGCTGAGCAGACCGAAGATCAAGCACCCGAACTCAGTGGCTCGCCGGTCACTACTTCTCAAGTCCCAGACGTCCAGCACGAGCACCAGATCACAGAACCCGCCCAAAACGATGAGGACCACATCGACTTTGGCGATGACGAGGACATCGGATTCGACGATGAAACTTATGAGCAGCACGAAGCTCGTAAGGCTTCGCAAGCGAACAGTCCTGGCTCACAGTCCCCAACGAGCAAGAGGCCGCTTGATGAGACTGATGGCATCGATTTCGATGACCAACCTGACCTGAAGAAAGTCAAGTCGTCGTGAGAGGTTTCCAGGGCATGAGCCTTCCGGTTCGGCTCCAGCGTTCTGTAAGGGACTCAATCATCCACGATCGACTCTCTTTCGCAGCACTGCTAGTTCTGGTGGCTGTTCCCAAGTGGTTCGAACCTCTGCGCTGCTATGGACTGTGTCGGAAGCCAGTCGCCCGATCTGGCCCCATCGTCGTCAGGAACTGGCCGCAACCTCGCCTCTCAGGATTCTCATGATACCCTACCGCTCATGCCCTCCTAACAACACAGCCGACATCGCGCAGCAATGTTTCCTTGAATGACTAACTATACGACAGGCACACGTAATGCTCATGCGAGCACTCATACTAACAGGTAGGTCCGCACACACTATTCCCAAACACATCCGAGCATCAAGCTTTGAACGAAGGAAGTCCCCAATCTCTCCATCCGGGTTTTGAGCTACTGCATCTGCAGTAATTTGCGCTTCGAAAGAAGCATGGGATTTATTATTGGAGTTCTGCGTATATACCCATTTCGCGCAGAAGCGAAGGCGTTTGGCACATGAAGTCGCGGAGCCTGAGCGACTGTGGTTTTCCAATGGTTCACGGGCAACTTAGAATAGTCGACACCCTTCGTATTTCTTTACAACTTCCAAAGCCTGTCTTTCTATGTGACCGTCTGCTTCACCGAGTTTTGTTATATCACAATTGATATGCTGCCGCACTGAAACTGGTATGTCATGGTCAACTGCATCATAACGGCAGCTCGAGTTTGTTTGTCTCTGCTCCATGCGCAACACATTGGACCAAACTCATCGTTGCTCTAACGCTACAGTCATTATTTTCAGTTGCCAACAAATCACAAGCAACGTCTTCCATGTGTCACACAACGCAAAAAGCCAGCTCACTGTCACTACAGGATCCTACACCTACAAGAAGGGCTGCCCAAGCCAACATGGCCTTATACCCAACCCGTATCCGCTCTCAGTCATGTCCTCAACGCACCTAACCCCCATGGACTCCGACGAAGCCTACCAGGCTCTCCTGGGACTAATCCTAGCCGATGAACCCAGCAGCCAAGATGGCATGACCTGGGATCGCATCGCTCTCTCATTCACGGTGGCTTCGCCGAACCAGAGGCACATCAACTACCTAGTCGACGCAGCTTCCAATCAGCTCTTAGGCCAACTCACAGACACGCTGTGTCGTATGTTCATGCTGAATTCCAGCGACATGTCTACTCTGACCGATGGACCTTTTCGAGCTTATGCTGCTGCGATCGCTGGTTTGCCGCAGCGGGTTGTGGAGTTGAGAGCGCTGCGAGGGGCTGACTTCTGTGAGGTTGTTAGACGGATGGTTGAGGAGAGGTGGGTGGTCAGAGAGGCGGTGGGATCTTGGGATGTTGTTGATGCAAGGAGGGAGGCGGAGTTGGAGAGTGAGAGGAGGGAGTTGTTGGAGAGGATTGGGTTTTCGGATGGGGAGTGGGAGAGGGAGATGTAGATAGTAGGGTTAAGAGAGTTCGTGCTGAATGGTGGATCGATTCGGACGGTTTGAGCCCGATGCCGCTTCCAGTGGAGCTAAAGTCCTCACACAAGCACGATGAGTGTATTGCAATGTTGTCCGCCCGCGTGTTGTTCGCGGGTGCGTCTTCTTCGTTACACCACAGGTTGACCGAGTACGCTGTATAATAGTATGATGCCTGCTTGCGCAATCACAAGATGTTTGCCAGGTGTTGAGATGCCGCTAGGTTTGCACCGATCATACAAACATCTTAATAGATCGAGGGATGGCAATCGATACATTACATCTATTTGCTCAGCAAAGCTAAAGCGTTTCTGAGTCACTAGCTGGGAGATCTAAAGTCCTATAAAACACCCTTTGTACGCCCCAGAATCCAGTATTTCACAACCCAGCAATGTCTTGGTACTACCCTCAATTCCCTACCAGACACACCGCCATGGATTCACTCCGAAGACAACAAAGTCCTCAGTACCAACGACTGATCAACTTGATCAACGAGCGCTTCACCAACAACAGTGATGCCGATTGGGAGGATATCAGGGCACTGCGATTCTCCAACGAGGAGCTCGATTTAGCGACAGATCACGCTCTCAACCTGTACACACAATGGCTTTCAGAAGATCTGCGGGTCCTATGGCCACTCCTGGGGGGCACGCACGGACAGGACGCTGAGAATGCTATAAGGCACGCCAGTGTATGGCTTGATCGGATTGCAAGGGACAGACATAGGGCGAGGGATAATGTTAATGCAATACTTGTCCGATTGTGTGAGGCTAGGTGGAAGTTGAGGACTGCTGCTAATGAGCTGGATCGGGCGGCACGGAGGTGATCATGCCACGAGGTAATGAGGGAGCAGAGGTAGTCTAATAGTGTTGAGGAAGTGGAAAGTGTGGGATTTGGCGTCTTGAGGATTAGTGGTTTTTGAGGGAGGCGTTCAGGCGTACTGTCGTTTTGAGAAATGTACAAACCATTTGTTCAAATTTGTGGGCATACGTTGGATGATCACGTTTTCCTGTTGCTAGACTGGTTGCTGATGACTTTAGTACATATCTCCGCCGTGCTGGTACTATCGCGTATGCGCGTCGAAACTTCATTCTTTGTCGCAGAGACTCGACAAGGTAGATCATAGTCTTGCGTTAATGATTTGGACTCATAGCAAATAATGTTGTTAAAGGAAGCGTCTCCGCCCGTGGAAGTGCGTACCCTTGCTGCAGGCTCTAGAAAATGTAGCAAACACGGACACTATCGGTATGCTATCAGCAGAGGCTATAACATGATACGATCGTAAGCAGTAGACGTAGCATCGGAAATTTTTCTCGAGCGTTGGTAGATAATCGAGCGACGTTGAATGTTGACAGTGATCGGCTATCCACTGAGTCACTATAAACAGGCACTATAAGTCTGTCAAATAATCTCACTGCTGTTTGCCATAGTCTTAATCCAACGCCGAAATATGCTCTCGCTACCGTGGTCAATGCGGGACCCTCGAACATTACTGTTTGATCTCATCGACGAAAGAGTCACAGAACATGAACATTCCGAATGGGAACGCGTCCAAGCAGCAGTCCTAGACGGCAGCCTTGCTAGGACTGAGCTGCTTGAAGCGCTGGACTGGGCAGTGTGGCGGTTTTCCGCGATCCTCACCAGCAAGCTGCACGACAACTTCATGGCCAGCCTCAAAATCACAGATGAGTTGACAACTGCAGATTTCGAGAGCCGGATGAGCTTCCATCAGGAATGGTGCTGGAAATTGTTGCACCTACCTCATCTTGCGGCGACGTTGAAGGCATGTGAGAATGAGCATTTGTTCATGGGCATCAGGGAGTTGGTCGGTGACAGGCGGGCGGTGAATATGGGCTTGATAAGATATGTGATGCCGTCGTAATTTGAACAAGCAAAGAGACGAGCCAGGATAGCGTCAGCAATGTGAACAACTGGTATACTTTTCTTTTTTATCATGAGTCAGAGTTTCTTCGCCACCCAGAAAGAAGGGTGGTATTGATGCGTGAGCATACTGCGCTCGTCCATAATGTATCCAGCTGCAGCCGCGGTTCGCTCTTCATGACTGACGATCTCAAATCCACAGCGCTGTACTAGAGCAATGACTTCATCGTTTGAAAGCTCGAACGAGCCTGGGTCTCCAATTCCGCGGTTTCCAGAAGCATCGTTGGCCTTTGATTCCTCTTTCTCCTTCTCGGCTGGGGTCGGCGTGGTTTCAAAGTGCCACAAGAGCGGGCCACCGTTGATCCAAACTCCGCCAGGAGCGAGGCAGTGCTTGATTGTCTCGATGTAGTTGATCACATTGGGAGCAGTGTCGATAAAGAAACAAGTTGCCACGGCAGCAAAGTGACCCTGGTACTCTGGCTGGCGGTAGAGTACGCAGAAATCACCGGCGGACATCGACATGCGCTCGCCAAACGATAGCTCAGACTTGATGATTTTTTGCCTCTCTTCAAGGTAGCCTTCCAGGTGCACATCAGGAATCCCGAAGGATCGTAGCTGGTTCGCCCTGTTGGTGTGGTTCGAAAATCCCAGCGCGAATGGGTACAGAGAATGCTGGCCCGCTTTCGAAGTTCCGTTGAGCATGTAGTTGGAAGCGATAAGTTGATGATAGCTGATCTCGTTGCCCTCAACAGAGTACCCATCCGCTGTCAGATCGAAGACCGTCCTGCCAAGTCCCGCGCCTGGAACGAGTACGCGGTATTTGTGCAGCTGCGAAGTCGGGAGTTCAGGCAAATGCTCCTTGAGGAGACGCTGCATGTTGCTTAGTACTGTTTCAATCTCCTTGTGGCCTTCTTTGGACCAATCGCGGTACAATTGTCGAATAGTTGAGCGGGCCTTGTCGAGGTCACGAGGCGTTGCTGTCCCTTGCCACGAATTGTCATCAGGATCAATGCCGTACATAGCCAAACCAGCTTGAAGTATGGCTTCAGCAATGTCTGCATTCGAATCGATTGCATCGTCTACATCGCGGAAAGTCTGTGGCAGCGAGAACGGTGGCTCAGACAGGAGATCGACATGGGCCGATGGAAGGCTGTAGAAGGCCTGACGACGCAGATGCGTGACATTGTAGTGAGCTGACTGTCGATATTGTCTATTGATGTTCAATGTGAGATAGTTGTCGTATTAGGGAGAGTGTTTGTTTATTTGGTATTGCGTTTAGCATTCTCAGCAACCTACCTGAACGAGTCGAGAGCACTGTACAAGACGCGACGCTCCTCAGCATCTGACAAAGGATCGACCTCTTGTTGGTTGGTATCCATGTCATCCATTGTATACTGTTTGTACGATGTTAACAACAGGTCTGAAGATGACTGGGCGTGATTTGTCTTCATCAAAGTCCCCCCACGCGCAAGTCCCGCTTATGGCCAGCTCCAGCTCCATGACCTCACACCCAACATCCAACCAACACCATCCTCGTACATCCACAAGACAAGCCGATATACCTCGAAACATCCCAAACACACGCCATTCACAGTGCCACGACGATGGCTACTTCCACGTCTGATCAGCCTATCACCAACGGTGTACACGCTGCACCTTCCAAGCCGCTCGAGCTCGCATTCACCCTACCCTCCAACCCTCACACCAAGCTCCACCTACAGCTCACCGTTCACGCAACTACGATCCTCCTCTTCGTTACAACGACAACGCCAGAAAACAGCTCCCAGGCTACACCTCTCGGGTCCTTCGTGTACGCGCTGCCCGACCGCTACAACCCTTCCCAGCCTCTCAGCACAGCAGTCTACTCAATCACACATACGCTCGACTTCACACAACGTCTGGCGAAGCTACTTGCAAGGAAGACAGGCCGCGCATGCTACGTTGGCAACAGTGCGAGCTTCAGGGACAGCGTGCAGGGTGGCACCGTGGAGGAGGAGATGGAGGCATTCGGAGCAATTGTCAAGGTCGTCATGGGTGAGATTGGGAAGGCCGACGGTTGAGCTGTGCGGGAATAGAAAAGTACCAGCCAAGGGAGGTGCAAGTTTTCAGGGAAGATCAAGAAGAACATGCCCGAAGTCCAGGAGGAGACAGGAAGGACTCAGTAAAGTATAGGTGGCGGGCTTGTGCATGGTGGCACTTCGACGGTATCATGTTACCACGAGCACACACCTGAGGCTGCATTCCGGTGGCGAATTTATACGTCTTCCTTAAACGTTGCTTTGAGCAAGTGTTTTTGGCTTGCAGGTGCTGGAGCTGCCAGGCGTTCCTGGGCACAGGACGATCACAGGCGAGATGCTGCCTACTACGCATTCAGAGTCAGCACGTACACCTCATACGCCAGTACGCGTGTATAAGCATTTCTCTACCGCCAGGCCATGTCACATCTGGTACCCAAGGACATAGGAGGCTTCGCTGTTCCAAACGGAACCCTTCAGAAAACACAACGCTAGGAGCGATGGTCGATTACGGTACTGGCTGGTCGTGATGCACACGCTCCGAAGGCACAATTCGGCGCTTGACCGCGCAGGATTTACAGGTAGATAGCTTATTCGAACTCGACCCCCGAAGTCGAACTCATTACTGTCACAATGGCCGTTCGGGTTCTCTGACCAGGTTTGTCACCCTCGCCTCCTTGACTCACCTGCCACTGATGCTTGCTCTGCACTACTACGTCGCATGGGCCTAATTGTTCTGCAACTGCTATGCCTGTGTATGCGGACCACAACCGCAATTGCTCTTACAAGGTGGTTCTGCTGTCCGGCTGCGCAATGTTCAGGGAACGAACGCTTCCGCAACTTCGCTTCATGATCGCAGTAGGCGGCACCTTCCTCGTCAAACCAGAAATGGTTCAGTACAACATCCGAATTGGTCTAGTGGCTAGGATTTGTCGCTCTCAATCATCGAAAGATGATCAGTTCCGACAAGGCCGGGGTTCAATTCCCCGATTCGGAAATTTCTCGTTTGCCGGATTGATGCCTTTTTGCTGGACCTTAGCATCTGCGTCTGAAAGCAATGTATCGCAACATTGTTGTTTTTGTCAGCAAGTCATTTAGACCAAGATCGAAGCGAAAAGGTTGATGACAGGACGACAAACAGCGAGTATTGCCTGGATGTTTCGATTGAACAGCCTATATATGCCACACGCCTTACCGAGGTAGGACTTTGCACGCAAAGGCCGACTTCCGACCAGTGTATAGCTACCACCGACAGTCGTTCGCACCGCCATGTTCGGTTTTGATGATACAGCCATTGGGTTGACTCGGCATCTGGTGCGTCTAAGTCGTCGATCGCAACCATGTGGCTAAACCCATGCTGGGAAACGCATTTTTACAATTAATTCTCTCCCCGAAGACCTGGCTTAACGACTGCTGCACTTTGAGCACATGAGTACAGCATCACAAGTACTCCATGCAGAGCAAAATCGTTGTTTAAACAGAGTACTAGTACTCGATATTCTAACCTTACTCCATCAAGCAAGCACTTGTGGTCTAGCGGTTACGATTCTCGCTTAGGGCTGTCGAAAGACATCAAATGCGAGAGGTCCCAGGTTCGAGTCCTGGCAAGTGCCCGTTCTTTTGCTTTTTGCCGCGCCAATCTCGGTCGGTGGTGTCTATTGTGGTGTCTGAGAGAAGCTATGCGCCGTTCGATCGATTTCAGTGCATCCGGCCTGTGGAGGTCTTTCTTTTGAGCAGGCCGTGTAAGCTTAAGGAACTCATGCTGCCGGAGAGGGCGATGTCGTCAGTGCCCTGCCGTTTAGAGTCTTATGCCGTCCGGATCGGTAGCAGGGAAACGGACGTCTGGTCACTATCTTGGTACGTAGACATGTCGTGTGTATAACTCGTCGGATCAGATACCACGTATTACACGGCATTCTCCCATAATGCATGATGGTAGTATAATCCTACGCAGCCTCAATCTTCAAATTAGATTTGACCAAGACTTGATACATCTGTTCATGCGTGCTTTGTGAAAGCGACCCCCGAGTCTTGGTAACGCTTATTGGACTGCTATATACATCTCTCAAACATATAACCAGCGTAACGGTCTTTATTGCTGAGGTTCGCAACATTGTGTGACCTCGAGAGCTTGTGTGCCATCGATATCGAACATTGTGTCTGATTAAAGAAAATTGCATCGGGTTTACTAGGGTTAGTGCTGATATGTCCCCATATCTGTTTTTGGGTCGATGACGCTTCTTGACACTCATTCGGTTCATTGTGTGCTTGAAATGTGATTTATGCGAGCCCTACGACATGTTTCATTGCTGTACTGTTGTCTATGGCTGTGTAGTGTGGTTGTCTTGTGTGTTTCGGCTTTGCGCTTGTTTAGCCAACGTCAGACGCCGCAACTGTAGCAGTCCGGACTTGGAACAATGAGCGTTCTTTGTCATGCAACCATCCTTTGCTCCAATCCTTTTGTTCCAAGTATCCAAACCCCAAGTACCTCATCGTTTATGACTGTGGGGATGTTCAAGTCAAACGCAAGACTGTCAGCTAGTCTACTGTGCCGTTGGATGCTGGGCTCGAGGCCCCTGGGGTATTGATCCCAGCATCCTGCAGGGCGTCTACGACTGGAACCGTCTTCGACAAGGCGAGTAGGCGCTTGTTCTTGCGTTTGAGCAAAGTAAATGCCGTGGTAGGATCTTTTCCCACGGGGTAGGAGAAGAACAACTTGCACTCAGCCGGAGCATCTGATGCGACGTCTGTATCGTACATTGCCACAGCCCTGATGCAGGTTTCTTGCTGATCAGTGGTCAGGTTGGCACTCGCAGTGCCGATGGCGTTGTCGAAGAGCGGAACCTGCTTCTCCGGTGCAGTGGCGTCCTTTGATACCAAGCCTGCGGCGGCGAGTGTGTTCAACCCATCCTCCACCACGTGTCGTATGCACTCGTATTGTGAATGAGAGAGACCACTCTCTACTTCGATCTCCCAGAGAGAGAAGTCGAGACCCTCGCGAGCAAGGTCGAAGTTGAAGTGCTGAGGTAGGTGTTGAAGTGGCTGCAGGTTGAGCGGACGGATGTCGTGGAAGTGAGGTGACTTGGACGCGAAGCTGAACGAAGATCGTGCAGCTGATGTTGATGCTATGGCGGCCATGAGACGGCTCGGTGGCATACGTAGTGCATGGCTGAGGGTAGGTGTCGCTCTGGACTCGACGGTGGCGAGTGCTCGCAGACAGACGATGGCTGTCGAGTATCTGCGAGTCATCTTCGTGATGCGGCGAGGGGTCTTGTGTAAGTTGTATTGTTGATACTCTCTAGTAAGCCACGGTGGTGTAGTGACGGAGGGTGGTGTCTTTCAGGGTGCACGTGCTTCAATGCACCCTATTGTTGTTGACGACGGAAGGCGCGCTCCAGCGAAGCTTTCCTCGCCACTTACATCCACGCTTCAAGGCTCCCCAACCCTCCTCCACTCACCTTCACCAAGTCACCACAACCCATCGACGCCGTGCCAGTCACGGGTAGTCGCAACCATGGTGACCTTCGAGCTCACACCACCTACGCCACGCACCCCGACTTCACTGCTCCGAGTTGTCGGCCCTGCCGACATCACCTTCCAGTGCGATGGTCAGACATTCAAGGCTCACCAGAGCGTCGTCTGCCCTCAATCGCAGAGACTGCAAGATGCGTGCGACGCAGCCGCAAAGGTAAGTGCACCTCATCTTCAAGACCGTACCCGCGAGGCTGACGAGCGTGAGCAGGAGGGCGTCCCCGTCGTGATTTACGAAGACGAATGCGATGTGCCGACAACAAAGCGCATGATCGACTTCCTGTATCACGGCGAGTATGATGTCGGCACTGCACAACAATGCGCCATCGGCGACGACGATAACAATGTCACACAGCACGATGTCCTTGCACACCTACGCTGCTACGCTATCGGCCAGGACTACCAAATCGAAGGCCTCAGTGAACAAGCTCTGGAAAACTTGTCTGAGGGCCTGTGTGCTGTATCGCCTGACGACTTTGCTGAGCTGATGCGCATGATAGCTGCAAACACTGAAGCTACGCCTCTCCACGTCGCTCTTCGCAACGCTGCATCATCCCGCCAAGACGAATTGGCCGCCTGCAAGAAGTTCATGAAGGTTCTTGGATGTGGGCACATCGCCGAGCCAGCATCTCAAGACCAGGGTGGTGTGAGCAATTTGAGGGCCGCAAAGCAGCTGGCAGTCCATGGCGCCAAACTCTTTCGTATTGCCAACCACTGTACAACGGTGGCAAATGTCGAAAAAGCAAAGCTTGTCAAGGCTTACCAAGCATCACTTAAGCAGATCGATCGACTGCGCTCGCAAGCCGACAAAGACTCCTCAACTCTCGTTCTGGACGAGCGAGTCCACAACGACGCAAAGGATGCACTCCTGGCTTCGGAGGCCGCGGCAAAGCAGGCCAAAGACGAGTATCTTGCCTCCGAAGAACGCGCCTCTCGCATGGCACAGGCTATGCAGAAGATGAAGCTGGAATTGGAGGTGCTCCGCAAAGCCGAGCACAACAACAAGCTTGCACTCGAGAAGGCGAACAAAGAGGCCGCTGTCTCACGTCTGGCTCTGGAGGAGCGCCTTGAGAAGTCCAATGTTGAGATGGCCAACCTACGTGCAACTTTGGAAGCTAGCGTGGAAGCAAACTGCCGACACGTCACAAACGAACAAAGGATGGCTGCAGAGATCCAGAGACTTACCATGAGCCACGAGAAGACTGCGGCAGAGCTGGTCAAGGTCAAGGTGCAGCGAGACAATGCTGTGACCAATAGTCAAGGCGCCTCGCGTGGAACTCAAAGAGTTAAGAACGAGTTCTTTAAAGTCAAACAGGAGTGCGACGAAGCCAGGAAGCGTCTGGAAAATGCCAGGCAAGACCAGGATCGCACCACAGCAAGTCTTTACCTAATCACAAACGAGCTTGCCCGAGCTGAGGGAGAGCGCGATCAAGCCAGGACTGAGCGTGATCGAGCCCGTGGCCAAGCCATCACACAGCAGGGAACCGCTGCCCAGATGCTTGAAAAGGTCAACCAGGAATTCGCGGACAAGTTCAACCAGGTTGTGGCGGAGAACACTGCTCTCGGGAAGGCCAAGGAGGAGCGTGATCATGCCATAGAGGAGCAGAAGCGCACAGCTTCCAATCTGGAGAAGGCAGTCCAAGAATCGACCAGGCTTCGAAGCCAGCGCGACGAGGCCAGGGCAGAGAACACGACCCTCCGCAACGATGCCAGGAATGTCCATACTGCCATGTCCGAAGGTGCGAGGATGCTCAGAGCGTCCAACCAGCAGAACGAGACTATGGCGCAACAAGCCGCAGAGACAGCCAGTCTGAGAACAGAAGTTAATCAAGTCAGGCTCCAGAACTTCACTCTGCAGCGTTCCGTCTACGATCTCCAGTTCATCATTCTCAATAACGCTGAGAACAGACAGCAGTTGCTGGAGTATGGTGGTGCGAATTTGCCTGCGCAGTGAGCAGATGAATGTTGACATCGCGTCGCAACGCCGCTTTGGTGTACTTTTCGCATGCACGCTCCGCTCCTTTCAGTCGGTGCGTATTGTCAAGTACTTAGCTGGACCGACACCAATCATGGAGCGTTTTGAACACAACAAAAATACTAAAAGGAAAAAAAAAAACATCATGAGAGCGCAGTGTAAGGAGTGCAGAGCTCTACATCGGCGCTTGAGTCTTCTGCGGATTTGGCACAGCTTGGGCAGGCGAACTTTGGGCTTTCTCCAAGTCCGCCTTGCGGGAGTTTCCCAACGAACATTCCAAAGCACTGCACAGCGCAAAAAGCATAGCATCGATAGCGTACGTATGATAAGAATGATGAATCTTCAATCAAATGTCAATTGAATTGAAGCTCGAAGGTGCTCTCTACGGTGAACATGCACCACCGTATTGTGCTCTGGTTTGAAGCTCCTACCTGCTCTGACAGTCTTTTGGTCTCGGAGACAGTTCGCTGACAAGCTGACCAGGTGAATCAAATCATTCGTCCGAGCTCTCGCTCCAGTGAGACATGTGATAATGACGGAGTGAAGCCTTGACCACTCATCCCAGCCCCCTTACTTCTGACCCGCCAAGTGAGTCTGTGCCTCTGCCACCGTGCACGCTCTCCAGCAAGTATAAGTATTTGCTCCCCTCTGCAACTCTCTTACCCAAATCATACTTACCTTGAGGAGCTGGAAGTGATCACTAAGACTTCTTAAGCCGACAGAGTCTCCTGCATTGCACAGCGCGGAGAGACACTGTTGCAAGCTGGTTTCGGCCATCTTGTTCTCGCAATTTTTGCTGGCTCACATCAAACCATTCTAAATGGTTGTCTCTTTCATCAGTTTGCTTTTGGCCTTGTTGCCAGGAGCCTGGAGAAGGTTGTTCGATCGTGGGAGGCTTTAGAGTGATGTGAAGCTGGCTGAGCTACCTTGCGGGCGGCCGTATATCCTGCAGATGCAAATAAAGGTTGAAATCAATTCAGTTATCTCTAAACATAATGTACTATATCGTGTGTTGGACCTGGGACTGTAGTAATATGTTACAATGTTGATCTCAAGTATGTACTTGCTCATGTGAAGTGCCATCCACGCAAGAAGTCTTCCACGCGCAAAGCGACTGTACAATCATCCTTTGTTTACGCCGATAAACACCTCTTTCCACCACCACACCAACCTCAAAAATGCTCTCCCTTCCTCTCATACCGCCCCAAGACGACCACTCAGCATGGCTACGCACCTCCTACCGTCCTCGCGCCGACAGTCCACCGCCCGTAAACCCTCAAACCGCAGCCCAGCACCCACAACAACACCGCCAAAACCGCCAGCTCCGCGATGAAGAGAAGCGCGCCCAGCAAGCACGCAGCCCACTGGCACTGCTCGCCGCAGATGAAGCCGCCATAGCACAGCGCAAAGCTGCCATCCGCAATTTTGGCGCCTATTGGATCCGCCCGCCGGGCGTGCCAAAGACGCTGCAGGCCATGACGGAGGAAGAGCAGGAGCGCAGAGAGCAAGAGGAGATCGAGAGGCGCGAGCGCGGGATGCTGGATATGCAGGCGCAGCAGCAGCTTGCTGAGGCACAACAGCAGGGTGCGCAGGCGATGGCCGAGCAAGAGGATCCTGAGGCGCCGGAGGAGAGAGATCTCGACGATGAGATTCCCGAGGCGGAGATCACGGGTGATATTACTGGTGATATCACTGAGGACATTACTGGCGATATTACGGCGTATGACACGTTCAATGAGGACAGCATGATGGAAGGCAGTATGCTGGAGCAGCAAGAACACTACGCTGAGCTTGAAGTTGCAGAGCTTACAGGCGCGGCACAAGAAGAGGAAGACCTGGGTATTGAAGATGATGACCTAGGAATGGACGCAGACCTGGACGCGGACCTGGACGGAGACCTGGATTTGGATGACGAGGTGCCCGAAGCAGGTAGCTACCAGCACACGGACACCGAAGAAGAGGATTCAGATTCAGACTCGAGCTCAAGCTCAAGCTCAGAGGAGGAAGAGGAGGTTTCAGAAGTGCAAGACTCGTTGGTGCAACAGAGCGCTCGGCGATCAGCGAGAGTCTCTGCACAGCGCCAGCAGCAGCAGCTCCAGTTCAGCGCGCAGACACCGGCCATGGGTAGCTTGCAGGAGAGGATGAGAGCACAAGTTGGTGCTGCTGATAGCCTGCCTAGGAGTCCTGGCAGCGTTCATCTCTCGAGTTCGATTCTGGAGAGCTCATTCATTGGCAGCTCTCCCATGATGCAACGAGCGAACCAAGCAGGAAGAGGAAGAGGTGCCGCCAGACGTGGGAGGATGAGTTGATGGTGTTTTGTGCTGGAAGCGTATAACTGATGCCAGTATTGGGGAACGAACTCTACGAACAATTCACGACTATTTCTGTCTTCAAGTATTTCTTCACCGTCCGGCATGGTGTAGATGGGCAACATGAATCCTGATACTTGTGCCAATCGAATGAGCTCTGTAGCTGGCCTCACTAATGAAAGCATAGTGGTAAGCCAAAATACTCGCCACGCGCTTTGCGCATGTCGAACACATGGAACCCAAGCTTACCTCATATTTGAAGACAAAGTTCTGGTTCGCACTTATATCTTGCTGACTTCTTCGCGACTGCTTACGCATGACCTTAGAACGCTGCTGGAGTCCTTCATCACTCGGGACCAGATACTCAACATTTGCGGTGATGATTTGAATTCAAAAAACTCCTGCCATGCTGCGGTCTTATCGTTCTCCTTCCCATGCCGATAGACAAGTATACTACTCTACCGTTCACCACTACGAGATCAACCCTGTTGCAAGTTAGTGAGCAAACCATTATAGTGAGCGACCTTGTTGAGGCAACCGAGCGCCCGAACCGACTAACATTCTGTCCCAGACAATGCGTTCCGCCAACATGGACAACCCACCTCAGTACTCGGCCAGCGAGGAGGAGGCTGCCGCAGTGGCCTGTCTGTAACAAATGTCTTGCATTCAGCAGAAGCGGACCAAGCAATATCAGCCTTACATCGTCAAACCCTCCGACCAACCTTTCCGCGTCGTCCTCGTCATGGCCCGCGTCACCGTCGCCTATATCGACTCCTTCGGCGTCAAGCAACCCTCCAAGCTCATCAAGGTCAAATGCGGCTCGATCATGATCCGCCGTGACACAACCGCGGAGGAGTTCGAACAGCTTCAAGGGGAGTGTATGTATGATGCCTTTAAGCTCCACGGTTGGACGTGTGCTCCTCGTACAGATGCCGAATTAGCTTCGGGGCACGAATTGGCGACGGATGAGGATTTGAGGGAACACGTTGCACGCCTGGCGGATGCGAAGGATGCTGGTCAAGATCCTATCCATAAGGTGTCGTTTTCCTGGAGCAAAGGGGAGAGGGTGAAGTTGGAGACGGAGAGTGAGCTGTTGTTTCCGCTGAAGTTGTTGTTTGACCGCGTGTTTTGGTTTTGGTAGGGCATGGAGCATGGTTAGCTTTGGCTATGCGTTCTGATTAGACCATGCCCGCGCGTATGGGGGCAAAAGAATCTTGGAAAGTAATATCATGCGCTCAACAGTCTGTCTGCTCAATATGGCGCAGTATACTGACCACACTCCTTCAACCCTATGTACATTGTAGATAAGCGGACAGTGACAGACTACTTATGTGATTTGCAAAAGTTATTTCAAAAACATACAACAGGCGGGATTCCCAGATGGTCACCCACTCTAGTACTAGTCGCCCGGTTCAGTGCTTATGTATGGCAGAGCGGACGGGATGCCCAGTTCTCACTGACCTATGGTCGTATGTGCTATTTAGCTCGTTGTGAGTCATTATGGAGATCGTAAATGTGTTAAGCGTTATGGCACAGTATATGCCACTACCGTCCTTGTCGGGCTAAACTGACACCCGATTGCGTCTGGACTGTGATATAAGCCAATGCCTCAGTACACAAAGAGCTTGGTGACACCAGGGTCCTCGAGCAAGAGCTTCTTGTTCTTCCTCATTAGGATCCACTTCATCGCCCAGGCCGACACGATAACCATCACCGAGAATGCAATGCTTGCCATGAACGCTGGAAGATATCCGGGCGAGTCGGAATCTGGCCAGAGGTAGGGTGTGTAGATCGAAGCAAGGTTGCCGAATGTGTTCGCCATCGCAATGGCAACGGCTTTCTTCTCATCAGTCTCACCACAACTGGCTGCGGCCCATGCGAGGACGATGTTGTTGACGCCGTATGTTGCTCCAACGAAGATCATGATGGCAACGTAGCGTGCTGCGACGTTGTAGGTTGCCGCAGCAATTGCGAAGCCTGCGCAAGCTACCAATTTGGAAACTGTAGTGTGCCATGTTCGCTCGTTGAATCGACCAGAGGACCAGGAGACAGCTACACTGATGCCACCGGCGACAAGGTATGGCGGGCAGGTCAGTGCGAGGGTAGTGGTGGTATCGAAGCCAAGTGTCTTGACCACAGTGGGCAAAAAGTTCTTGAAGCCGTTGGCGGCAAGATGCATGTTATCCATGAAGCAGAACAACTAGAAAGCGAGACACATGTAGTCAGCGATCTGTCACGGCACGCGTACGGGCTTAAGCCTTCGGCACTTACCCAAACCTTCTCGTCGACAAGACATTCGCGCAGCCCCTTCCATACACTGGAGCTTTCTGATCGCCGTCCCGTCACATCATCGAAGATGCGACGGTGTGCCAGTTCCCTCTCCTCAGGAGTGAGCCATCGAGTCTGAAGAGGGCTGTCTGGAAGGGTGAAGATGGCGACGATTCCGATGGCGATCGAGATGGCGCCTTGGATGATCTACAAACGTCAGCCGAAGTTCAGAAAGTCCAAACATATTGCTAAGACATACAAAAAGCCATTGCCAGCCAGCAAGATTGTGCCTTCCATGGAGCTGGAATACCGCGGCAGCAATGAGTCCTGAGAATGAGCTAGCAAGCATATTGCCAGTGTACAAAATCGCCATGCGAGTTGCCATCTCCTTCTTCGTGTAGAACATGCTGATCATGTATAGTGCTCCGGGATAGAACTTTTGAAGGTCAGTCTATGCCTCCGACCTTTCTGATCGTAGTTGACGTACCGGCGCTTCCGTAATACCTAGAATGAACCGGCAGACCAACATGCCATGATAGTTGTGCGCCATGTAAGTCAAAAGACTCACGACAGACCAAGCAAGCATAAAGCCTATGATAGAATTAGTGATGTGGTCTCTACCGAGAGCTTAGCTACTCATTACTGACCAGACATGAACCATGAAGGTCGTACGCGATTGAGGATCATGTTCGAGGGGACTTGTCCTAGTAGATAGCTTTTTCATGTCAGCGAATCAGCACGTGACTTCCATGTGGAGCGGCAGGGCCATACCCGACGAAGAGGATTGAGACACATGTGTTGTACTCGGTGCCTTTGAGGTTGATATCCTTGGACAACGAGTTCAACTTTCCATTGATCATGGCGTTACGATCCAAAAAGTTGAAAAAGTACATGACCCAGAGAATCGGCTTGGGGCAATGTCAGGTTTATCGCTCGGCCTACAAATTCCACAAGTTCTGACTGACCATCATGTACATGTCGATCTTGCGCACAAGTTTAATCTCCACGGGGTCGACCTTTTTGCGGGCACCGAAATTGTCTCTTTCTGTTAAGACGCCCTCAACACCATCTTTCGTGCCAGCAGCATACTCCTCGAGGACGACATCCGATTTGGTGTCCTTTGTATCACGGTTGGAAGCCATTTTGGATGAATTGGAGGCTGGAGGAAAGACAGCCGTCTTCAGGTTCTCGGCGATGTGTGCAACACTCTGAAAGAGTGGGCAGTGTGAACAAGCTCTTCTCTCATGATGCGAGGCCATGATGTCTTTATCAGTCTCGGTAGAGGCCATGCTTTGACCATGAGTCCCCCACGGATATGGTGATACTCCCCACGGGGACCCCGCGCATGGTATCCACACGAGGTTGATATTTGTCCGTCTTGGCTACATGGCAGGTGGTGTAGTCGAAACTGCTGTGCAGCCCTGTATCAATGTGTATGGCTCTTGATTGGGTCGACAGCCATGTCAAGTGGAATCAGAGTTCGACCAGGCAGCGCCAAGATAGGAAAAGCTTTCCGCGGCCGCCGGATCCTTCGGATGCCGGCTACCATGCATATGATTCTTCCGTCCGAAAGGCGGATACTTATCCGTCGACGACCAAACTTGATACTCAGCTGCATCGATGGCGACACAGCTGGGGAGAGAACGCAAGAAATCACAACGCTCTCGAATCTAGCCAGCATGTGTGGCGTTGACTCAAGTCATTATGATTAGTGATCAATTTAGCAAAAGTGAGATATCTTTGAAGTGTTGGATTCGCTGATCTGGCTTGCTATCGTAACGCAGTACGAACGGAGGGGAAATATGTGTGTCCACAGTACATATCATCTTATTTGATTGGTAAAATGATCAAGGTTTGTAGTACTGCCTCCAATCGTGCTCATCCTTGAAACCAAGGACGTCCTTGATCTTCTTGTTGCTCAAGGGTGCCTCCCACTCACCCATCTCTCTGGTTATGGGTGTGTTTGGTGCCACTTCTTGAAGGAACTGCTTGGTCGGAACCGTTGTTGTGATGAAGCTGTTGGTAGCGTTGAAGATTTGGAAGCCCAGACCAGACTTCTGGATGGCCAGGTCGCACATCTGGCCCAAGTCTCGTGCATCGATGTATGACCAGGCATTGCGCTTGCGGGTCATAGGCTCGTTAACATGAGTTGGGAAGTCTCGTTCGTACTCGTGAGGTTCGACGACGTTGCCGACTCTTAGAACGTATATGTCGTTCCCAAATCGTCGTGCAAAGCCTCTCGCAGTCTTCTCGCCGCAGATCTTGCTCAACGCATACGAGTCCATTGGGTCGACGTCGTAGTCCTCTTCCAATGGGAAAGAGTGGTAGTCGGTATCACCCTCGCTGAAGCACACACCATAAGTGGTCTCGCTGGATGCAGTGATGATTTTCTTGACACCGAGCTTCGACGCAGCTTCAATCACGTTGTAGGTTGCAGTAACGTTTGCGCTGAAACACTCGTTGTCAGGCACAAGCATATTCCTTGCGTACGCGGCGAAGTGGATGACGACATCAGGCGGCCCCTCAGGCTTGCCAGTCTCGTAGCCAGCGAAGTTGTAGTGTGTCGTCAAGGCATTGAAGACTTGTCCCGATTGAGTGAGATCTGTCTTGAGCGTGAAGACGCCTGCGTTCGGGTCCGGGAAATCAACGAGGTCAAGATTTAGTACCTGATGCATATAAAGTCAGCACTGTGCGGTCTATGCTGACGGATGGCTGACGCCTACCCGATGCCCTTTCTTGATGAGCTCTGGAATGACATGGCGACCAGCTTTTCCACTGCCGCCCGTAAATACGATTCTTTTGCCTCCGGAAGCCATTACGAGTACTGTAGCAAGCTGAGTTTGGAGGATGTATTAGACGATTCGTATGATCGTGAGTCTAAAATCCTTGGTCGTGCTGCTCAAAAATCACGTTGTACTTTCCAACATGTGGTCAGTCTCGAGGTGGTTATCAATGTGCTCAGCATCCCCAATCACTCATAACGTCATCACTGTGGATCGCCCCCAGCAATTCTGAGATGCAAGAGATGAAACTCGGACTTTCAATTGTCCGCCGAGTCCCTCTTCGTATTTAGCCAAACCATTCTACACCGCGACTGAGCATCACACCTTCATAATGCGTTGCGCGTACCATCGAGAATCTTTCCATGCGGAAGATTTACACGGCTACTTCATGTCATTTGACGACATCTTGCCGAAATTCGCATCATTCCTGCAACAGAGCCGCATGCATGGCCTGTCCACGTCGATTGAACATACCGCTTGATGTCTCGGTGCATGCAGCTGCATTTTGGTAGATGCCATCACGTGGCCATCAAGACGATTGTTGATCAAAGACCCTTGACTCACCCTTCGCAAATCCAGATGGGTTTCTCGCGCCAAGGTTCCTGTCCCAAGGTATAGTCTGGTACGGAGATGTACTCGTGAGCTGTCTACATCTCAAACATGAAGTCCTCTAGGACATGCTGACACATCAACAAGGTTATCAATCGGGTAAGAGAAGCGGGAGCGATGCACACACGAGACCGATATGTTCGACTTCCCGATTCCGATCAATGACCGCATTCTCGGTGCTTATCATCACAGATCGTGCTGTGGTGGGGTGAGCGCTGATGATCAGCGCTTCCTTTCCGCAGATGCCGAACAAACCTCTATTTTCGTTTCAGCTGCGTATTGCAACGGTTTTCATTTGAAAAGCGTCGGTGGCGTCGCGCGGGTTCAACGGCACGGAACAAGGCTTTCACGGCAATTTTGACCAAATGTTGCCTTTCTATAGATTGCACCTGGCCAATTGCACCCTACATGATGAGACCCAATGGCTTGGAATACGTTGCTTCTCATGCAGCTGGTGCAGCTTTCAGCTTCGTGACACCACCACCCTGCCGTGCATGCCGTGCCATGGGGCAAGGCTGCGATCTTCAGCAAGCACTGACGGTTTGGATCTAAGTTCACGTATTTCTGTACGTCACCGTCCGCCCGTGAGTGGTAGCTTCGACAGATCTGCGCTAGAGCTGCGGGCACAGCGATCATCTTCGCCTTTTTGTACCTTTGCCCGCCCATCCAATCCCTTCGGTACGGCGGCGACGATGATGGACGGCGATGGTGGTGGTGTATACTTCCGTCTGAGCGCAGTAGCTTTCTGCTTCTTACCTTTTCTTCATAGCACCGAGTTTAGTCTCTCATCTCCGCCCTCTGTGTTCTCATTTAAGCGTTTCATCTGCCAGTGTCTTTCATCTGGACCTGATTTGCAAAACTCAATGCTGACCGATACCTACACCTGATACGCAAGAACGACTCCCCTCTGAGGAGGCCAGTGATCTTTACTTCCCTTCCTCTACCGCCGGCAAAACGACACGAAGCGACTGCACATATTCATAGGACGCGACGCCCAACATGGACGCCTCCGGCATGGACCCCTCTGATCCTAGGATGAGATCTGACCGACAAGGCCCTTCAGGCCGCTTCCTCAATTTGCCCTTCATGCGCAAGAAGAACCACAAGGTGAGAGAGTTGCACCTGCCTTTGATCGGCTACTTGCCGAACAGAGTGCGCAATCACATTACCGCTATGATTGGAGAGTCAGTAAAAATTCCCGATGAACGAATGTATTAACTGTCGTCTGACATGAAGTCGCTTCAGATTCACCGGAACATTCCTCTTCCTCTTCATGGCTTTCGCTACAACCCAGGTTGCCAACGCATCGTCATCGGGCTCGGGCGGTCAAGATAATGGCATTACTCAAGTGCCCAACGCCAGCGCACTCACGTATATTGCACTTGGGTTCGGCTTCAGTTTGGCAGTCAACGCCTGGGTGTTCTTCCGAGTGTCTGGTGGCTTGTTCAATCCGGCAGTGACTCTCGGAATGGCTTTGATCGGTGCTATTGGTTGGATACGTGGTCTGCTCGTATTCCTTTCACAGATTCTGGGATCAATGGCTGCAGCGGGTGTGGTTTTGGCGACCTTCCCTGGTCCGATGAACGTGTCTACCACTCTCGGTGGAGGCACTTCGGTTGTGCAAGGCTTGTGTGAGTACCACTTTCCATGAAAGACGGCGCACTGGCTAACGGCGATACAGTCATTGAGATGTTCTTGACAGCACAGCTCGTGATCACCATCTTCTTGCTTGCTGCGGAGAAACACAAAGGAACGTTCCTGGCACCGGTCGGCATCGGACTTTCGCTCTTCATCGCGGAACTCTCAGGCGTATACTTTACCGGAGGTAAGCCCTGTATCTTCTATCAGTATTGCATTGTCTGAAGCTAAGCATTGCGTAATAGGTTCTCTCAATCCTGCTCGATCGTTCGGACCGTGCGTGGTCTTGCGCAGCTTCCCGGGCTATCACTGGATCTACTGGCTGGGTCCCTTCCTTGGATCCCTTGTTGCAGTACTGTTCTACCGCATTATTAAGGTCCTAGAATTCGAAACTGCCGCGCCGGGGAACGATTTCAACCAACTAGAGGCGGCAGCCTTCCAATTCGACGAAGATAACGCCATCTCAGGCGCGGATGTGATGCCGCCAACAGCCGAAGATATACGAGTTTTGTCTCGACCAACCTCAGACATCGGATCGATGACTGGACCAGGAGACAGAGCTGCGAACATAGATGACATACTGCGGTCGTCGTCAAGCAGGAGCAGTTCGAAGCTACCACATTCCGCAGGGAATGATTACTTGGCCGATGAAAGCGCTGCACGAGCTTTCCGTGCAGGATCCGATGCTGAAAAAGGCGAATTAGGTGGCAACTACACAGTGTCAGGACTTAAGCCGACCTCATGAGTTGTTTTGAAAAGAGTTGCGGAACAAAAAAGCAAAAGGCGAGATCTTTTCTTTTGGATTTGCTCATCTGGTCACGTGCCAATGCCAAGACTTCTTCCAATGTCCTCTCCTCCGCTATATGTTCCAACGATGCTTAATGATTGAGATTGAGGTTCCACGTACGTGAACAGGCGACTGTGTTTCTGTATGGAACCGTGGGGTGTCTTCCGTAGCAGCGCAGATTACTTTACTTAGAAAAGGATCGAGCCACTGACTTGCGGAGTCGACGTGATCTGAGCATGACTGGTGTTTTGGTCAATGTCTGGCCAGACTCGGTAGTTCTATTGTATGATAGTACAGTACTAAAGCTTCACAATGCACCATTAACAGGTCAAAACTTTCTTGAAAATGAGCTTACACAAAATTGATCCATCTTGGCCTTCGCACATTATTGCGCTACGAAGTTTCTCCTCAGCACCGCGTAGAGGTGTGGATCATTGCCGAGGTTGGTTTTTTAAAAGAGAGGTTTTCCTTCCTCTTGAGTGCCTAAAATCTATTATTTAGGTTGTTGGCCTTCTGCATTCGCAGATGGCTCGCTTTGCTCGAGGTCACGACGGTACGCGAGTTTCGCTTGCGAGCCTTGTGCTTCCGCGATCGGTGCATGCCCATCTGTAGGCGATGCCGTACTCTCGGTGGCTCGAGAGGTTGTGATTACCGAGCGCTGTGTATCACTAGCTTCAGTGATTTCGCGCTGACTGGGTTTGCTGCGTCTTTGATCATCAGCAAGTGAGTCTAACGTCTCACGAAGAACCGCAAGTTCGCGGCCCTCCTCGTCTCCTGTCGCAAACTCCGCGACAAGCTCGCTGATACCATTATAGGTATCTTCGGCAGCCAAGCGGTATCGCTCGGCTAGAAACCAGTCATCAACGCCATCTGCAAGCGAAATGTTGGCCTTGAGCCGGTAGACAGGGGATAGTGACTCTTCATGAGCAACTCGGAGAGCTCTGTGAGAGCCTCCGCATGCCGGTCTGTGTCGTACTTGGCGGTCGCTACTATGTAGCGCTCTTTGAAGAACCGACCGAGATTGCTCGTCGCCATTGCGCAGCGCGAGAGACTTGGTGTGAAGTTCACGATGTCGTGGCTTGCTTGTTTGCGCGAATAAGTTAGTGGTGGCTGCCGACGCGGCGGTGCCCGCTTCCAATCAGATCGCTCCTTCATAGGAGGTGCTAGTGTATAGTTTGTTCTAACAGCAATGAGTATGTCTTGGTAGCTTGCAGTCGTATCATTATGCTGGCAGCGTGCTGTTCTCCTTCATTCTATCCGTAACGTATAACGAACCGAGTGGTCTCACTGCACGCTGCCACGATCTCTAACTAAGTCCACGTCCAACCTTTGCATTCACGGGCCCGTGTGAACGATCTCCTATCTCAGAACAGCAGCATCGTTGATGCAAAATCCCGAGCAGCTGCAAAGAGTGCCATGCAGAATCATGAAAAGCCAAACGTGGCTCGCTCTGTGGCCGAAGGCTTGGGCAGCAGCATCGTTGATGCAAAATCCCGAGCAGCTGCAAAGAGTGCCATGCAGAATCATGAAAAGCCAAACGTGGCTCGCTCTGTGGCCGAAGGCTTGGGGAACGAACGCTGATGGGACAGGGCGCCGCATGCAGACACGAGATACTGGAAACGAGACACGTACGCTCCTACAGTGAATACCTGCAGCTACAAATTTATGCTGACCATAGCAGATGTTCTACATCATACTGTCTCCCTGGCTGTACATGTACTGTCGACGTGCGACTTGTCCACTGGAGCAAAGTCATAGGAATATTGGTGTGCCGTGAAGACTCAACAAGTCCCCTTCAGGTGGTGAGAAGTGTAACACACAACCTCGAACTAGTACCATCACGTGTAGCTCCTAGAAGGAGAAAAGTATACCACTGAGGCACTAGCAGGATCTCGCGACTACTCTAGCAGTATATATGCTACTACCTTACGGTACCGACAAAGGATACGAGGATCTCGTCCTTGAAACAACTATCATACCCCATGCGCATGACTATGATAACGAAGGTGCTACAATTTCCACCGCCCAAAGCCCGCAGCTCACTAAGACGACCGAAAGATCCCTCGCACAAGCGTAGGTCCAACACGAAGGAAAGGTTAGTAAGAAGTACACATGTATGTATTAACCCAACGCTTCAATGTCTCCATGGCTAGCATGATCGTTTCTCACGATGGCATATGATCCACCAGCCTGTGAGTTCGCATAACATATTCCAATCAGGACATGTTCTCAACGGTGAGGATGCCTGATCCTCTTTATGACATCGCAGGTGCTTGCTCAGCAATTACTGCAACCCCAGAAAACCTGTCACTTTAACGGGCTGGGTATGGAAATCAATTTCGTCAAAGTGAGGCCTGATCTCACTCTCATCCTCCCCCTCCAATTCCTCATCGCCGCCGCCGCAGCGCTCGGGAGGGATGGGTACCTGCATCCCGCTCCGCTCGTCGCCCACATTGAAATTCTTGTTGTTGTTGACGTCGAGATTTCTTCCGCTCTTCACCAACATCTTGCTGCATGGCATCGCCGCGGCGCAAAGATCCAGGTAAACAGCAGTCGTCGACTGCTACGGGCGTAAGCCCAGCCCATCTTGATATCCCTATCGGGGATACTACGACCACTCCTAACCCGAGTGTTACGACCACTCAGAACCCGAGTGTGACGACCGCTCAGAACCCGAGTGTGGCGACCACTCCTAACCCGAGTGTTGCGACCGATGGAGCCACACGCAGACAGCGGGTGAACTTCACCGATTCAATTGAATATCCGCAAGGCAAAACCATATTGCCACGGAATTTCTGTTCGCAGTGCCTCACCCGCCATCCGTTCAAGACCAAGGAACGGACTTATCACATCCGTTCCTTCAAGGAGAACCTCGCGATGCACGAAGCGATAGGCTTGGGCAAGCTACCAAAGCTTGACCCCTGGGCCGAGGTGGTGAAGGCTTTCAAGCCTCCCAGCCCGAAGCCAGCGCCAGCGCAGACTCAGCAACAGGAAGGTCTCTGTACAGGAACCTACACGCTATCCGAAACGCATCTTGATTGGTACAGAGACGCTACCAAAGAGCTCGACGACTCGTTCGCCAAGGTAGAGCTGCTGAACACGCTCCTTGACCGCGAAGACCGAGCGATTGAGCGCATGCGATCGGCGATGTCAGCACAGCAAGCGCCCGCAATTCAACCTTTCGGGTCCTACGAAACTGCAGCCACCACTGGCGGCTACAGTTCCCACTACCCTCTGCCAACAGAGCCGAGGCCGCGATCACCACAACCGACAGCCCTCCGCCGAAGAAGAAGAGGAGGGCTGGCAACAACAACGAGGGCTCTAGTCGCGCCAACAAGGGTGCGAGATTCGGAGGCGCCCACACGACATTCATGCAAGGAGCAGGCAACCAGCGAGCAAACGCTGCTCAGACGCCCCAACCCACCACGATTCCTGCATCCAACACGGATCAGAGACAACGAGCTTCGAGCAACCCTCTCGAAAGCGTACAACGCACAAGCCAGACAAAGAGCTTGAACGACACAGATGCGCCGACAACCGGCGCACCAACGAAGACACCCGCAAAGGGTGACGCAGCCGCCGCGAAGAGCGCGGCCGACGACGAGGCGACCGCACAAGAAGCGGCGTCCACCAACGATCAGTCTACTTAACTTGTAGGCTCACGAAGAGGGATGTCCTCTTAATAAAAACCCCGAGGTGACGGGCAAACCTCGCAAAACACCCACCCCAACGATGGATCTACACCGCAGCGAGGTGTTGGGGTGTAACAGTTCCTTTGAGCTGGCCAAGATAGATCCAATGTACATCGTGTACAGTATGTAGATGAAATCAAGATCAAAGTGTGCATTCCAAATTCCAAGACTTCTCTAAGACTTCTTTGCATGCCCGAACGTTGCTTGATGATTAACGCCAGATTATTGACGTCGAAGACGTTCTTGGACGTTGCGCTACAGTTCAGTGTAAGCGAGGCACGGCTTGCTAGCTCATATGTACGCCATTTAACAATGTCTTACATCTCGTCCCGCATATAACGTTGCCATGTGGAGTGGAGGGCTCTTGCGGACAAAGAGCCCGAGCACCGCGAGTGTCGCGTGTGACAATCTCATTATTCCCAAATGTAGACACGGGCGGCTAGATTGGCGAGATAAAACGCCTTGCTATAGCCAATTGCGGTCTCGATTAGGAACCCGCTCGGGCTGTGTCTCACGCACAAGCCCAATTCCATCTCTTGTTCACAGCCCCACGGTTGAACATTGTGATCGTCCAGATTGCCGTTCGTCATCACGAGTCGTGTTCTAACGAATGTCATGTAAAGAGGTCTTCAGTAAAGCATACGCCACGAGATGCTTGCAACATGCGTATCATTGACGACATTCGCTACCACAATACGAGAACGCCATGGTACTGCTTACATGTTCGACACGTAGACTTGTCGGTAGAAGTTCGTGCCGCCTGTCGAGCCTGTCAAAATGTTCCCCTTGTTCCCCTGCACGAAGATTCGGCGCTTGCGGGCACAGAATCCTCCGAGAACCACGCCTTTGACCCCTTGCCCTAACAGCGGCGACGTACGCCATTTCTGCTAAATTCAGCCTCTTTTATGAGCGCATATATGCTCGCTGATTTATAGCCTCCCCCGTATCCAGGCCAGCCGGAAAACCAAGAAGGCGAGAGCCACCTGCGACGAAGAGCCATCACGAATTCTGCAGGACTGGACAGTATTATCTCAGAGTCGAGAGCATACCAGTAGAAAGATCTGCAAACTGTCGTCTTCGTTGACGATCGCAGAGGTAACCTAAAATCAATGCTGCAGAAAAATCTCTTTTGCTGATCGCAGACTGTTGTTCGGAGAATTGACTTGCGCGTTATGCGTTACGCGTTGGGGCACGTTCCAGACGGGCAACAGAAATACCCACTGTTTGCACAAGACTTCTCGTGGTCCCCAGATCTGGTGTCCCGTCGATACACCGATAGGCCGATGGTACGAGACCGTTGATCAACAACAAGGCTGAGCGCGACCGGGCACTGCAGCATGCTGCCCTACCGGCCTGTCACACAGCAGCGGCTCACCCGCTTCTAACGCCATTGATTTCCCCTTGTCTTCTGGATGTATTTTGGTTTGTTGACTCGGATCGCATTCTAGTGGCCTAGGGCCCCATCCAAGACACGCATTTGAACAAAAAGGTTTGCGCGTACCACGTTGTTCTGCCCTTTCGCATTCGTTTTATCGACTGTCGTCGTTCTCTTGCATAGTCGTTTCTTTCGTTGTCCATTCACTCTCTTTTTTCTCTCCAGTATCTAATCCAACTTAACACACATTCTCTAAACAACCAATAATGCGATCTTCGACTTTTCTCGCAGTCTTCGGGGCTGCGTTCGCTGTCCAAGCGGCTGATATCGACATGGAGGGACTACCTGACACTGGACTCGATACTAGTGCATGGGTTACTGGCGAGAATCCTCCAATCGACGATATGATCGATGCCAACGACTTCCAATTCGCAGCTAAGAACAAGCTGAACGGTCGACGCTATGCATACTACCGTACTGCTGCGCTGGACGAGACCACATACGAAAGGAACATGCACGACTGGGAGAAGATCAGGATGAACGGCTTCGCTTTCCAGGATGTTTCGAACCTAAACAAGAAGACGAAAATCCTCGGTCATGAATTCGACTCGCCTTTCTTCATTGCCCCTGCTGCTAAGGCTGGCTACACCGACTCCGAAGCTGAGAGGAATCTCGTCAGAGCTGCTAGCGATACCAAAGTTCTTTACGTGCCTTCGATCTCGGCATCATTGAGCATCGAGGAAATCGCGGCCGCCAAGAGCGACAACCAGATCATGTTCCATCAGGAATACATCTGGGAGAACAGAACCCAACTGCAGGACGAGCTGGACCGTATCAAGAGCAACGGCTTCCGCGCTATCTTTCTTACTGTCGACAACACTGGCGTCGAGGGCGTTCGCACCCGCTACGACCGCTTCAGGACTTCTGGCGAGTCCAGCCATGCTGCCAACAACAGCATCGAAGCCTTGAACGAGATCCGTCAAATGACAGACCTGCCGATCGTTCCCAAGGGCGTTAAGACTGCTCACGATGTCAAGCTCTGCGCCGATCTTGGCTTCCCTGCAGTCTACATCTCCAACCACGGTGGCCGCCAAATCGACATGGGCCTTACCGCCGTCGAGGTCCTGCTCGATCTACACCGCGACTATCCCGAGGTCTTCGGTCAAATCGAGATCTATGCCGACGGTGGTGTCCGCCACGCCTCGCACATACTCACTCTCATTTCTCTCGGCGTGACTGCCGTCGGTGTCGGCCGTCCATTCTACTTCGCCAACATTTTCGGCCAGGACGGCATTTCCAAACTCATTAACATTTTCAACACCGAGCTCGACAGCACTATGCAGCTGATGGGCGAAGATAACATCAGGTCGTACCGTGGCAACGCCTCTTTCGTAAGTTCACACTATCTCTTAGAATCATTTCCAACCACAAAGCTGACATTGAAACCCAAGGTCAACACCAAGAAAATCGAGCTCGACTACTATGGCGCTCCTCTACCCAACGACCTTGACGCCAACGTCTACAGCATCCCTGCACCTCTCGACTAGACCGTCTCAATGGCGGGATAGATAAATTTCTTGCTTCCTTCCTTTCTTCCTTTCAAGTCGCGGAAACAGAGACGCGTTTTGGCCATGAGAGCGATGCATGCATATTTATGTGCTTTCTTTCCTCTCTATTTTCCTTTTCATGAGGCTTTACGATCTTCATTTCGTATCATGTAACTTTTAATTTTGCAAACATATTTCTTGGCGATAATGGGAGACGAGTCGATAGCGGCTGCAAGTAATCTTATTGTCCTATTTTGCATCAAATCTTAATTTCTTCACTGTGATCGTTATAGGCGCGCCTTCGTTGCTTGTATAATTCTCTGCTAGGTGTCTTTGCAAGTCCATTGGTTCAGTTTGGCAGCACAAGGCGGCCTGAAATATTCGTGCAGTACAGCCACATGTTTCATTGCATTGGCAAGTTCTTTTTAACCATGGTCTAAATATGCCGTCCATCCTGGCGGCTTCTCTCGTAGTTTAATGTTCATAATCTTACATCCCAAGTTATTCTTACAATATCCGCTCCCATGTATGCAAACAATCTTTACTCCTTGACAGCAACATCGCCATCCTCCGCATCCACATTTTTCCAGAACGCCTTCTCCACTCCCTTGGTCCTGATCTCCCATATGTCCTCCGAGCTGCCAAACTGCTGTTGTCGCTTCGCATCCCTGTCCTTGTAGAACTCCTTGATGACCTCCTGCTTGTCCTTGTCCGCATACTGGCGCACGCGCATGCAGAACCAGAAAGCGCCCCACTGCTCGCTGCAGCTGTTCAGGTGGCCGTAGCGGTAGATGTCGTTGAACTTGCCGCCTAATGACTGGCAGTAGAAGGCTTGGTCGAACGCTTGCCGGCATGACATGCTGCGTGGGTACAGCGCTTCGGGTGTGATGTCGAGTGAGCCATCGGGGTGGATGCGACGGCCGTCGGCGTCCACGTTGGATGGTAAGGGTGCTGACTGTGCGTTGTCGTCTGCTGCTACTGATGTGGCGGCTGTGGTGCTGGAGGGTTCTGGAGTGGCTCCAATTTCTTTCAGGAAGGCGCTGAGCTCGGAGTCGGCCTGTTGGTCGCGTGCATCGGCTGCTGAGCCATGGTCTTGTCGAGGACGGCCGAAGATGCGTTGATGTTGCTCGTCGGTCAGGCTGAAGTCGCGCTTCTTTGGCGCAGGCGCATTTTCGGTAGGTCCAGCAGTATTTGACGAGATGTCGCCGGAAGAGAATGGCCACCAGCCCATTGTGAAATGCTCTATTTGAATTGGTCTCTATCTCATGAATGTAGTTGCGCTGTAGACGGGAATTCATGTCGCGTCACGTGCGGGGATCGGACGCGAGGCAAGAACATTCGCGAGAGGATCAGTCACTTACATCTCCTTGCCTTCATCCACCTGCCGCACTTAACAATACAGATATTTCATCAAAGTTTCATGAATCGATATAATTCACCGGTGGAAGCACCCGTCTAATCGTGCTCATGACTCCTGCAGCAAGAAGCGACTTGCCAACCGCACCTGCGGCTGAGCCATCATGCTGCGCCTTGCTCAATATGCAGAGACGTGTACATACATGCTACCACCCCCTCGCTGAGTGTTGACGGTTAGCCCATTCACTCCTACAAGAACGTGTCTTATTCGTACCTCACGACTATGCGCCTTCTCAACGTTAAGACCCTCGCCTTCGAGGAGTTCATGGATGAAAGAGCCATCCCAAGCTATGCCATCCTGTCACACACCTGGGACGCCGAAGAAGTCACGTACCAGGACATTTGTGATGGAATTTCGGAAGCCGTACAGCAGAAAGCAGGGTTTACCAAGATCAAATTGGCCTGTGAGCAAGCGAACGCCGATGGACTGAGATTATGCCGGGTTGACACCTGCTGCATCGACAAGAAATCCAGCGCTGAGCTCTCGGAGGCGATCAACTCGATGTTCCGGTGGTATGCTCGCTCCAAGGTTTGCTATGCATATCTCAAAGATGTCGAGATCGTGGCAGGCAGCGCTACAAATCTTCGGCAAAGCAGATGGTTCACTCGTGGATGTAAGTCTATGGCCTAAGTAGTAGCATGCAAGGCGGAGGAGTCCACGAGACGAACGCAGACTGCAGAGACTTTGCAGCCGCCGAGTATGGTACTAACCCGAAATCACTAGGGACCCTACAGGAACTGATTGCACCCAGCGCAATCAAGTTCTATGGATCTGCTTGGAAGCATTTCGGCACTGATGTTTTGCTTGCAGAATCTCTCTCAACAATCACCGGCATCGACATCGAGGTACTTTGCCGAAAGTGTTCGTTGAAAGATGTCTGCGTTGCAAGACGCATGTCGTAAGTCGTGTGACATATCTAACGGCATGCATCCAGCTCACCACTTTATAAACCTAGATGGGCCTCCGAGCGCCAAACTACTCGCACCGAGGACATTGCGTACTGTCTCCTTGGTATCTTCGACGTGAATATGCCGCTGCTTTACGGCGAAGGCCACAAAGCGTTCTACCGTCTGCAAGAACAAATAATTCGCGAATCTGGCGACGACTCCATCCTTGCTTGGGACTATCTCAAAGTCGATCATCGAGAGGACGGTTTCAACTACAAAAACGTCCTTCTCGCCCCATCTCCAGGTTTCTTTCGCAATTGTAGAAACGTGCGACATTGCAGGCCAATAGCTTGGAATGACGGAGCTGATCTCACCAATAATGGTCTGCGATTAAGAGGCCACTATCTCAGCGGCACAGTGCTCGCAGATTCAGGTCATGGTGGTGATTATTTGGTCTCGAACGAGGCAGTACTGCTGAATTGCTACAGTGAGGATGCTCCTGGGCTCCGCTTCGCGTTACGCGTGCAACAATACGCTGACAGTACTTCAACCCAGAGGGGTTATTCGATACGCCCGCTGGCTCTCGGCATTGAAAACCCTGAAGAGCGGTTGCAGGCAATTTCCAGAGGCAGGGGTACGAGACTTGTCTTCTTCCGTCGTGATCGTGAACACGCAGCAATGGAAAGAGAAACCGGCTTGATCACTAAGCACTTTCTGGCGGAAATGTCGAGCCTGCATCTCAATGTTCGTCTCCTGCCGGGAGACCGGCTGGAATTCGAGCGAATGCTGCGACCGTCATATCAGTATTGGGAAGTCAAAGATGAATCCATCGCATCAACGCCCCGACGTGAGACTGGAGACGTACTCACAGAGGAGGCTTACGGTTCCAGCTTCTGGTCGGGAAGCTTCCCTGCTCAGCACAGGCAAAAGCTCATCGTTGTGGGTGCTCTCATCCGGGACCAAGTCTGCAACAGATGCTTCATAATGATATGTGGCCATCAGGAACCAAGTGTCGAGCCACGGCACCTTGATGATGGAGACTGGGGCGTGAAGCTGCTTGATGCAACTGACAGGGCAGGCGACCCTCTTTTGACTGCAGACAGGCGTGACCAGCAGCTACTGAGTGATTGTAAGCCTCGCTGCCTTCCTCAATACAAAAACTGTACACTCTCCATGCCGGGAGTCGGCGTCGCAACAGTTACCTGTAGTGTCGTACACGCCGAAGGATTGACCATGAACGTCGAGGTGGCCCTTGTGACTAAGGACCAACCGATCCAAAGAGACGCGAAGAGGCACCGAAACGGCTGATTGTCGCTTCCGAAGCTCGCGTTCTAGCTTCAAAGTCCGTACTGCTTGCTCTGCCATCGAGATGCTGTATCATAAATCCCATGTGCTACAGTGTTTAGTACAATTTTACCAACGATTCTCAAAGCATGACATGCTCGTACTCGCCGCTGAGATACTAGCTAGACTGTACGTATATCTAGCATCTAGCGAACTACTACCGTTGAACGCAGAATGATGATACACAAACACTCTTGCTAGTGAGATACCAGTACGGAGTTCGCAGCTATATTGCGAGCTAGATTGCACGTGAAGGCCCTTTCTGCCGTAGCTGTGATGATGTTCAGGATGTCAAGTGTAGCCAGGTTGTGCAGCTTTCAACGGCGCCTGGGTATAGCAAATGGACGGTGCATCGCATGCTTCCATACCATGCGTCGCGAAGCCATTGGTTTGGCACCCTTGAGTCATCAGAAGATTCCATCCTTTTGATGTTTACATGTACACAATATACCACTCTAAGAGCCTTTGGGCGCTGGTTTAAATAATACATCATCGCGAATCGTCTGCTCTGGAAAGAGGATGCCTGGGACTTGTTTGACAGTCGTTTTCGTTATGCATTAATGACGAAGCAAGTTTGCGTGCATGTCATATGGGGACATCTGTTCTATTTACATGCGAGGCTTCTAGTAGCCGAGTCAGTGATGCCATTTCTTGACGGAAAAATGCTATCGTACAAGTTAAGGTATTGACAATATCGAAGGAGTGGTTCGACTGTGGAGACTCCGCAGTATGTAGACTAAGTACATTAGTCTAAATACTTCAAGACGATTGCTCATAGCTCCATTGCCGAATGCGCCAACGACACCATATTATTCTTGAGCCCACGGTCCCGCCCAGGAGCAAAACAAAAGACACTACCTGCACAACTGCAAGTACCTTGGACTTCTTGTAGCCGAACATGTCCTGGTCATGGCCCTTCGGCGGCGCCGAAAAGAAAACCAAACCCGACCCTCCCATGGTCGCAGCCAACGACCCAGCTCTGCGCGCCCACTTCGAAGCAATGCTTGACTATACCGAACCTCCCGCCGTCTTCGCAGCCTCTGAAGTCGCCATCAGACTCTCCGACGCCGAGCGCGAGAACCTTGGATTCGGCAGCTGGCGCGACGCTCTGCCCGCTATTAAAGCTCTGGCGTGGGAAGCTCGTGCGCTGGGGAATTGCTTGGTTTTTCATCCCAATGGGACGAAAGTGCCGCAGAATGTGAGTTGGATGGACGTTGGACCTATACGGATTAGGAGGAGTGCGAGGGTGTACAATGACGACGACGATTGGTGAGCGGAGATGCAAAGGACATAATAAGGAAATGCTTCTTCTTGATTGGGGAGTATATTATGCGTTACCCTTTGGCTTGACGCTATGGGATATATCTATTTTCCACCAAGGGCCTGGATGCCGGCGCCACGACCTTTCTCAGTGGCCTGCGTACGACAGAAGCGGCCCGCATGGGGGCGGAAGAAGCACGAGGAATCAGTGAGACTCTTCGCAAGCCTTCGCGAACGCATTGTACAAAGCCTGAGAGCAAAATCAGCATCTGGACACAGAACGTTGGATCCTTCAAACATACCACGAAGCTGCAGTCTTCCATCGACCCAAACACCTTACTCTTGCCTAACTTTGCGCTGGTCACACGAGGACTGCCTATACCGAACGCCACTCGGGCGAGAAATCTCGGATCATCGCGTTCGGGAATGGCTTTGAGCACTTCGAAGAAAGCCTTGCTATCCCACGGCACTTGAGGCGGCTTTTTGAGCTCGACGGGTTGCTGTGTCTCGCACCAAGTGCAGTGTCCACAGGCCTGTTTCTTCTCCGGCAGCTCATCACCAAAGTGCTTTGCCAGAGAGAGCGCGAAACACTGCTTCCCAGTGATTAGATCGGTGACTTGGTTCATACGTGCCAAGTCCTGTTGCTCGCGGATCTCCAGCTCCTTGTACACGCTGTCGGCGAGAGCGTTGCGCTCTTGCACGCTGGTTGGGAGGGGTTTGAGAATCAGGTACACATTCTCCACGCCTTTTGCGTCGAGTTGAATATATCCACGTTCGTTCCAGTCGTTCAGCTTTGCAATGATAGTCCCTCTCGGAACATTTTTGACGCGAGACGCGGCGTCCACGTCAATGTGGGTCCAGGTCTTCGCCTTTTTTGATGCCTTGCGGATGCTCTCGCCAGCAGGAGTGTTGTCGGCCTGGAGTGAAAGCTCTTTGTACTGGTATTGGGTGTACTTTGGGGTAGTCTCGCGGATCAGACCGAATCTCAATTCCAGTTGTGCAAAGATGTTCTTGACGACAGTTTCCTGAAGAGTGTGTCAGTACAGTAGTGCAATTATGCTCACAGTGGCAGCTATGGAAGTCCTTGAGCATGACTTCCCAGGTATCACCTTACCTTTATGTCGTTGTCGCTGCTGACCTGCCTCAATCCCATCTCGATCCTCATGCCCTTTCCTGTGCCAGTCACCTTCTTCGAAAAGACTTGGTGGATGATCGAGCGAACACTGTTCTTCGATGGTAGATCACCGCGAGCAAAGCTCTCGCGGAGGTGGAAGTCTTCAGCACAGAGGAAGAGCATGCAATAGCTTTGCTTGCCATCTCGACCAGCACGTCCGATTTCCTGCGAATACCCCTCGAGACTGGATGGAAAGTCGTAGTGAATCACGTTGCGAATGTCAGCTTTGTCAATGCCCATGCCGAAAGCGATCGTCGCGCAGATGACCATGTTCTGAGAAGCCATGAACTCGTCTTGACAGGATGACTTCGTATCTTTGTCCATCCCGGCGTGGTAGTGTCGACTCTTGACCTTGCTCTTGCGAAGGCGTTCTGCTAGACTTTCCGCGTGTTTTTGGAGAGTGACGTAGATGATGGTTGGCCCTGGGTGCTGTTTGAGGAACGACAAGAGTTCAGGGAAGGATTCATCCTTAGTTTCAAAAGATCTGGCTTGTAGTTTGAGATTGTCGCGGTAGGTAGGTGTTCTGAAAACACCCTCGCTTGGAGGGATGTCGAAGGCTTTGCAGACGTCTTGGGCGACTTTGGGTGTGGCTGTAGCGGTTAGGCAGACGACACGCTCAGCCTGAATCTCCTTGGCAAATCGAGCGACCTTCAAGTAGTCAGGCCGGAAGGCATGTCCCCACTCAGAGATACAATGAGCTTCATCGACGGCTAGTAGCCTCACACCACCTTTGACGCTTGCCATTGATGCAACAAAGCCTTCGTTGTTGAGCCTCTCAGGAGCACAGTAAAGGATATCCAGACGTCCCTCGCGCATAGCGTCTACTGTGGCACGGTATTGCTCTCTCGTCTTCGTAGAATCCATGGCTTCTGCTCGTATGCCCAATCGCTTCAATGCATCAACTTGGTCCTTCATCAGAGCGATGAGTGGAGAGACCACCAGCGTGATGCCGCCTTCAGCGTGACCTTGACGCTCGCCGTTGACTTTGTCGAGCTCTTTGATCGCCACACCAGGCACTTGGTAGCATAGGGATTTGCCACCTCCTACTTAAATATTAGCGGCTGCATGTCAAGCGAGGTGTCGTTCGTTCGACGTCAATCTCACCGGTCGGAAATACCACAACTGAACTGCCGCCGTTGAGAATCCTACTGATTGCAAGCGATTGCTTCAGGCGGAAACCAGGCAGCTTGAAGCGGTCCTTCAGAACGTTGGTAGCAACATCAAGAGCTTTGTTATTCGCATCACCAATCTTCGACACCTTCGTTGGTGGTCCGTCAGTCACTCCTGACTCGTTCCGCGCGTGCTTGCGTCCATGTTTTTCAGCATCGTCTGCCAAAGCCTGCAGCGCTTGCTCGTCATCCTCATCCAGACCGAACTCGTCGTCAAAATCTGTGGTCATGGCGAATGTATAGTGGTGCTGCAAGTTGTTTGCGTTGTGGTCGTGATCAGGGCGCCCAAGTGGTGGTGGCGACGCGACGAATTTGGGTCTGCGGCCAAACGCAATGCGACTTCTTCACGTCAATACGCGAACTCACGTGAGTAACGAGCCTTTTTATGAGCATCTGTATAGTCACTCATATTGCATTCGAGGTCATTAGTGACATATCAAGTTTATGTATTCTCTAACAATGCCACGTGAACATCGCATGCTACTCCCATCCGATGCAGAAAGAGGGAACACCTGCTTCACCATGGAGAGACTGGTTTCGAGATGTAGTGAAGAGTGCCTCGTCCTCTGCTCTCAGTGGCGGTAATGACCCGAGGATCCACGCTGCTGACAAGCCAGGCACAAAAGACGAACACTCTGCTTCTGTGACGCCTTGTATCCCACTCACCCTCGCAACACACATTGCCTCCCTCGCCTTGCCCATTCAACAACCTCCATCGCTCGTCGACGCCATAGCCACCATGGCCTCCCTTGACTTCACAAAAATGACCAGACATGACCTCTTCCACTACCGCCTCAAAGCAACCAAAGCACGCGAGGTACCGTCCGTCCACAACAACTACTTACAACGAGATACAGCGATCACCTCACTCATGAGGAAACGTCAAAGGCCATGGCTATCAGAGACCAAATATCCACCATAACACTAAAAGGCTTCCGTTGTCTCGAAAGACAAGGAGTGATGGTCGAAGCGGGCGGCGAAGTGCAGCGAAAGAAATATCAAGGACCAGCGGTGATTATAGAATGCTATCATCGCACTCGAGAAATGGCTTGAATCATGACTCTCAGCGGCAGCGTATCGGTTGTTCACCACAAGGCGAGAGGTAGCAGCGTGCTAAGAAAACACCCGAAGGCGAAAGTTTCATTATGATAGCAAGACCAACCCACCGTAACGCCACGCTATGCTACAAGATCAAACCACAAATCACTCGCTTTCACTGTACACACGCCCAGCAAGCGGCGCAGATCTGATCATCTTCACCGCAGTACCAGCAGGCAAGAAGCCTGTACAGTCTGCAAAGTCTTTTTGAGCACTAGTAGGAATGCCCAAAACGCTCAACTTAGCCATAGCAGCAGCGAAAGCCGATCCCCACTTATTTTGCTGCCCGACAAAGCCTGCAAACTGCTTGCCGACAGTAGTGTTCTTTTGAGCGAGGTTGATATCGGAGTCGAAACGAGAGACACCAGCGGGAGGGTTGTAGGTCTCGGCGTAGTAGTTGATGTCCCATTTGCCGGGCGTGGAGTCTTGCCCGGCGTTCACTGGAACGCCGTGGGCTGCTTGTTTGAAGGCTGTACTGGTGGTGTGGGCGCCGATGAGAGCTGCCAGCTCGGCTGCCGAGAAGCCTTTGTCGATGAACAGTTGTAGAAGACTGTCATGGTCGGAGCCTGGACCAAAGCCGGGAGGCATGCTGTTCTCTGGTGCAGCTGCGCTGCTATCTGTGCGTCCGACGACAGTTTTGACTTTGGGACCGCCGGGGCATGTGATGACTGCGACGCTGTGAGAAAAGTTGTGTCAGCTGGAATCATGATCCTTTTTTTTTCAGAGCACACATACCTTGAGGCAAACTGGATCAAGTCTGCAGCGCCCACTGTGGAGCCGAACTGACTCCGATACGAAGCAAGCTTGTTGCCGATGAATGTGTTGTAGGCTTCAAGACCACCGTTCTCGTTGCGTCCCATTTCGCCGGAGTTGAGCAAAAGCGATCCATCTGCTCCACCACCAGCAGGTGCAGTGAACGGAAGCTTCGTGGAGTATGGCCCAGCATCATGGAAGGCGTAACGGACGGCAGCTCTGGCATTGGCGTTGCATTGACCGTTTTCTAGGAAAGCAGCATTGAGGTCCTTTGAGATCTGTTGCCAGTAGGCTGGGCATGCAGCTTTCCGCTTGATGAGAGACGAGAAGTCGAATGACGCTGCGTCAGAGAATATCGAAGCCGAAGCTGCGCCTGTAGAGGCGATAAGAACAAGATTAGAGAAGTGCATTGTGATGGTCTGTGATTGAGATGTGGATAGTATGATCTGAGTCTTAGTGATACTGCTCTGGAAGTGAATGTTTATGCTGAACTGGGATGGATCTTATATATTGAAAATTAAGAAGGCTTGCCCTGCCGTTCTCTCGCCAGACATGCATCTTCTGCCATGCTTCTCCACGGCTGGAGGCCTACAGTGCCTTGGTTAGAAGGCTTCAGCAGCAACAAGCAAAATGGCGTTGTATGGCTGATGGTCTGGCGAGCTCTGGACTGATGCTTCATGGTAACAAGCAAAATGGCTGGGCTCGGATAGCACTGGCCAGAAGCCACAGGCTACAAACCGACGGAAAGAACACCGGATCGATGCATGGTCTACCATGCATGGAGTGGCATCGAAGAAAAGGTTTGGTCAATCCAGCCAGGCCCGATGCACCTGAGACTTGGATAGGCTCACAGCTGGGCGTTGTAGCATCCCGATGTGGTTGGGATGCATGCCGTCATGCACACAATGCCACGTTCAAGACTCTAGATCGTGAATCTGAAGAGCGCCAGTTGCATCATTGCTGACACAATGGTGGCTAGTCCCAAGTGCCAGACCAAAATGTCGTGCATGATCAAGGCATCCAGTTGTCTTTAGGCTCGTACTCCGTCTCTCCGCGAGTTCGGCACCGACCGACCGTTATGGCGCACTTTGACACGAAGTCCACCACGTGCAATGAACCAACCATCGGCTATGTAAGCTGCAGAAGTGAGGTAGACTTCCAGGCTTTGGTCAGCTTGCCCTAGAGGCCCGTGGTTGGCTATTCGACCTCATACAGCAACCCGGCTCCACAGCCGGAGAGAATCGAGGCGCAATAGCACTTTTCGATCGTACATAACTCCGCTTGAAGATCACTCAAGAGCCAAGTGAGGACAAGCACACGTTTGACTCTTGGCTCACGTGAGGGCGTTTGAACGCCACATCGTGCCGTTGTGGACCGTGGACCGTGGACCAGATGTCAGCCACAGGCAGCTCCATGAGTCTGGCCTTCATAGATACTATGGTTCTTGGCTCGCCTTGTGTAGTTACAATGCGTAGGGCTGGAACGTACTATTTTCGGACATCCTACGCCAGTTGTGTCAACTGGTTCGATTGTGAATGAAACACATGTGGTCAGGGGTGCTTCCATCTGGGCCCGTAGGTGATAATCGTACGGCTTGATGTCCACGCCCAAGACAGCGTCATCTCAATGGCACAAGGCTCCAAATATCAGCACTTCGAGGACCATGATGCAACAAGCCACTTTCAAAGGTATTTGAAATATCCATGCGAGAGCGAAGGAGTGAGGCTGGTTTTAAAGTTTCGGTACGCCCATCAACTGGCCCTTGCGTAGATTCATCTTGCAGGCTAGAACGCTCGCATCTTCCCGCGTGTAAACAAGCTTCACTCATGTCGCCATCCTTACAATGCAAAGCATGTTATTGGGTCAGACTGGTCTGAGTCGCATGATACTACGACCCGAGTCCTGGGACGAGAGCTGATAATGCACTCCATCTTGCTCAATGCCACTGGACATCGCTTGAATACGATATTATGTAGCCCTACCTAGTGAGAGATGTGTAGCGTAGACTGCCGAAAACGCACGTATCCGACGGTCTGGACGCTACCTCATATATGGCGTGTGAAGCAAAAGATCCACCCTGTTCGCATCAGTAGGCGGCTTCGTTACCTGCCAGCAATGATGACCAGAAGTCTCGATTACCTTCGTACCCAGAAGTGATCGAGCCTCATCACGACACTAACGCATGCAGCAGTACAAACATGGCCCGTTCAAGCAGATTCATTGCCTGTATTACCATGTAAACTTTCTGTTTCTGTCTTTGTTATGTGTTCGTTTATGTAATACCATCGGCAGTCTTTATGACTGTGTCTGTGTATCTGTACGTGTACCACAATCGAAGAAGCAAATCACACCTACGTCATCGTTCGCTCTTTCTTCGAGGCTTCATGTTTGGGGAGGGCAAGTGAACGCATGTGCGGAGAACTGCAAGCAGCTACCATGTAGTTCTTCTATTGTCAACGCCTCCCTCTTAACAACACAACAACCATCAGCAATTGCGCAATACCACAAGACTTCATGCTTGTTAATCCCACATGATGCGCCCAGGGCTGATGCGCACGCTCTTGCCATCACGCATCTTCCGCGCCAACAATGGCAACGCCTTAGCGAGCGCTGCCAAAGCCGCCACAGCCGAATGTAGCAATCCTCCGTCTTGCCTGCGCAACTGTCGTTGCTTCGCTCGTGTCCAGGACTTGGACAGCCTCAATCGCGAGGTTTGGTTCTCCAGTAGTGCTCCCAGGAGCTCGCCCGAGCTGGGAGGAGGCGGCGATCACAAGCAGCCCGATGAGCGCACGCTGCAGCTAGGAAAGAGTAGGTGGGTTGCCTGAGTGCACCAAGGCATGATGCTGATACATCGCAGCTATCCAGACACTCCATGAACATCTCCCGACACTCCTCCAAACTCCTCTCCCTTCCGAGACCATCTCTCCACAGATCAGCCTTCACCTGTTCCCATCCACTCACCCTCATCTTCCGACGGTCTCTGGTAGAATCGCGTACATTGCCGCATTATGGACGGCTCCTGTAGCCTGGGGTCGCATACCGCTGGTCGGCAACGTCAAGCTCACCATTCTATCTGAGCGCATGGTGCGCTATGGCGGTAGCGCAGTCTCACACGCAAACAGGGAGGAGAAACTTATCGTCAAATGGAAGACATGCGGCAAGACCGAACACCGCGATGGCACAGGCGGCATTTATCGACCCGTTGGCATCCGAGCGAAGGATCCTATGGATAAGATTAAGAACTTCATTTCGGGCTCCAAGGATGGCGATTCACATGAGAGCGAAGCCGAAGACTTCTGCGGCATCTTCATCTTCGAGTTCGACGAGCAGGGACGAATTGTGAAACATACCATCGAACATACAGAACAAGGCGGCAACTGGGACAAGACGAGAGTTGTGAGCGTAACGGATTGGCTACTCGGCACGTTCAGTGGCAAGAAAAGCCCAGAGTTGCCCGCGTTGGCATGGTGTGAAGAAAGACCCGAAGGATCACGGATCAGGATAGTAGATCGCTCGAGGCGGATCTGCTGAGTGCACATAATATACCCAAGGGCAATTGCTTTAATCGGACCGCGAACGAAAAGGAACTCACGGAATGGAGAAATCAGGATTGTACCATACTCCTCTCTATACTTGTACTATTAGTATTTACAACTTCACTCACGATATACTAGAACATTGAGACGGCTTGTAACATCGCTCAGCCACGGCGCTGTGCATCCTCCCTGTCTACTGCCTGCCTCTCATCACCCTCTAGCACAATGTTCGGGACAAAGAAGCAGCTAACACCGCAGAGTGCGATGAGAGGAACCATGATGATGAAGACAGCCCGTACACCCTTCATTTTGGCATCTGCCAGTCCTTCCGACGCCCCAGTGCCGGAGAGAGCGTTGCCATCGCCAGGAAGAGCCGACTGCGTCACAGCAAACTGCACAGCAGTGCTGACTGCCAATCCAGTCACGGCTCCAAGCATTCGCATCAGATTACGCGTGCTCGTAGCCACGGCACGATCTTGTGGCTTACAATGCGCTTGGAGCGCGACAAGAGCTGCCATGTTGTCAGTAAAAGTCCGCGCTGCTGGACGACTAGCTCGACTCACCTGGCTGGTGAACGAAGCCGATACCAATGCCTTCAACGATAAGCGTGAGTACTTCGGCCCAAACAGGAGTCGTGCGTGAGAAGTTCACTTTGAGGCCCACACCAAGTAGCCAGAAGGCAAATCCTAGCCACAACACTGGACCAAATCTGTAAAAGCAGTCAGCATCATGTCAGACCTATTCAATTCGACCAGTAAGAGCTTACTTCGCGAACCTCGTCATCAACGGACCAGAGACAGCTCCGGCGGCACTAAGTGTTACGAGCAATGATAGCAAGAGTGTTGCTGTCTGGAGCGGCGTGTAACCGCGAACGTCCTGGAAGTACAGTGGCAAGAAATATAGGTCGACTTGCCAGACAAAGTCATAGCATGGCGCTTGCAGGAATAAGATCAAAGTCGATCTTCTCGTGAACAGTCGAAGTGGAATGATAGGGATCCTGGCGAGGCGTTTCTGGATGACGAAGAATAGAAGCCAGCTTACAGCGCCGATGCAGAGCATTGATATCACCATGGCGCTGTTCCAGGGCCACATCGATCCGCCGGAATTGATGGGTAGCTATGCTTCTCGTCAGCCGCGATCATATCAGCCTTCATGTTGAAACGCAACAAGATAACTCACCAACAAAAATACCATCGCCACAACAGCAACCACCAACCCAAACCAATCAATCTTCCTCACCTTCTCCCTCCAACTCCCCGTAACCGGCCTCAACGGCAACAGAAACGCCATGCAAACCAAACACCCACTCGCCATAATCGGCGGCACCCAGAAAATCCACCTCCAAGCCTCCCCTCCCCTCCTCAACATCTCCGCCGCAATAAACGGCCCAGTACAAGAACCCAACCCAATAGCCGCGCTCAAAATCCCCTGATACTTCCCCCGATCCCGCATACTCACCAAATCACTAACAACAATCTGCACCACACTACTAACCCCCCCGCCACCAACGCCACTGAGCGCGCGACAAACGTACAACCACGTCGGCGTCTGCGCGAAACCGCACAGTATGCCTCCGATGACGATGAGCGCCAACGATAGCATCAGGATCGGTTTGCGGCCGAGGATGTCTGAGAGACGGCCGTAGAGCGGTTGGCAGGCTGCTTGGCCCATGAGGTAGGCTGTGCCGGCCCAGGTGATTGTCGTGCCGGCGTTGAGGGAGTTTCCGATTACGGGCAGGGCGGTGGCGACGGCGTTGATGTCGAGGGTTGAGGTGAAGTAGGCTGTTGCGAGGCAGGCGTAGACTAGCATTAGGCGGTTAAAGGGGAGGCGGGAGGTCTGGTCGTCGATGCTGTTTGCGTTCGTAGGGTTCGAACCTGTTGCACTGTTGTCGCCGTGGGCGATATTTGTGATCTGGGCATCGTTGCTTGTGCGAAGAGTCGCTTCTGCAAGGGTGTGGTCTTGTGAATGTCTGGAGACATCGTGTACAGCGGCTTTTGGCTGTGTCTCACGAGGTGCAGCCAGGTCACTCAGCGTGACAATCTCGGTTGCCATTTTGGACAGTAATACATGTTCTCATTGAGAGTCGAGTTAAACTGGTCATCGGCATCATTATATAAAGAAAAGGATGATTATTGATGCGGTGTCTCAATGCGGCAACTTATCCATCCGACTTGCCGCAGCCAAGATCTCGAGGCGGCTGAACGGCTTGGGCAGTCATGTCATGGACACTTCACATTGAATTATCACAGCAAAATCACGCAGGCACACAAGGATGTATCGGAGTAGAGAATCAGGTGCTACTGTGGCTGCTCACGTCCCAGTGGCAGTCTGTCAGATCGACCAAAGACCCCAAATGACCACTTTCAATTCACCAAAGCAGTCAGAGAACTGAGACTCGTTCCAAAAAATCTATTAAGAGTAGTGTATAGCCCATCCCAATCCCAATGCAAAAATGCGTGTTAATCTATGCCCAACCGTCAAACAAGCCTCTCAATTTCACCTTCCAAACACCAGGTGTGGACGGCTGTCGCAGTGACAACCCAGACGCCTTCTTCCTCAAACTCCTTCGCGATAATGAACGCCTCAAAATCCCAGATTTCCGTACAACAGGAAGCTGTACCGATTCCTCCCAATCAGCTATCTCTAAGCTCGCCCGATTCTACCGAACAGCAAGATTGGTTTTGTTCGTGGCCCACCAGACCATGCGTGTGAAGTAATGGTGCGCGAAGCTCTCGGTGTAGTACGAATGCTGAGGGCCGTGGTCGCCGACGAGATTGTGCGCCAGCTCGTGACAAAGTGTGATCCACCAGTACGCCATGGCTTCGACCAGGCCTTCCGGGCTGGCCATGTTCCCCTCGTGTAGTTGCTCGAAGAAGCGCAAGTTACAGAAGATGCTGCCGTTCTTGTTGAAAGCGATGGTACCGCCTTGCTGGTCGGCGAAGATGTTGAGAGTAGAGACTGGCAAGTCGAAAATGGCGGCGCAGTTTGTGAGCAGCACGTTAAAGGAAGCGAGCGCAGCTTGGTGGTCTCTGAAGAAGTCTTGTGGGTCCGCAGTGTGACGGGAAAGGAAGAACTTCATGCCTTGACCAACGTCACCAACGAATGTAAGATCATGGCCGGGCTTGCTGTCACAGTATGTCGGGGACTCCTTAATCTCATTTGTCTCTGGTCGACTGAAGACAGAATTGGCTGCATATACCCGTGAAGCCTTGATCGCAGACTGGAGATTACTCTGGAGAGCTTGAGGGCTTGAGACCTTTCCATCTCCGGGACCTGGGGCGCTGGACGATGGCTTAGGCTTCTGTGTATAAGGCGGGGGAAGCTCTGCACCAAAGCCTTCGCCTTGACCGTTCGTCAGCATGTTGTTCATCTGCTGATGCTGAGGCGAGGTAGGCGCATTGTTGAAGCCAAGTTGACGCGAGATATTGCTGAACAGACTGCTCGGCTTCTTGTTCGAGGGTTCAGGTCGGGTGAGCTGCTGTTCGGGTGAATCGGAGAACGATCCTGGCATGCTAGGCTGTTTCTCAGGCGTCTTTCCGTTCTCGATCTGCAGTTGGTCCATGCCCTTAGTGATACTCTTCGTATCAGGCTGCTTGCCTTTCGACGCTTGAGCGTTGGCTTCAGCAATCTTCCTCTGCTCCTCATCTCTCTTCTGCCTCTCAGTCTCAGCGATGCGAGACTCTTCTGCCTTTTGGCGAAGGATACGATCAACATTGTAACCCTTCGTCTTCAGTCTGCGCAGATCGCTTTCCATCAGGATCTCAAGCGCGAGGAAGTCCTGCTGGCGCGGACGTTTGAGCAACAAAGGCATGATCGCGCGACTAACTTCGTAGAGGTCGAATCGTGCCGTGACGAAAAGCGTAGCCTCTCTCTTAGACTCTCTGTGCAGAGCAGCTGTACGGGTCTCGGTAAAGTGCATCCTATACCCTTTGAGTCTCCGAGTCAATTGCAAAAACTCTGTTCCCTTGACGTTCATGTTCTGCTCCAGCCACTTGGCGTCGTGTCGGATAGTGTCTGCAGAATGGTCGTGTTGGAAAAGTCGGCAACGCTCAACGATCAACTTCTGCAACTTCTGAGCAAAAGACTGGTCCCTGAGTTGAGCGCCCATTCGCTGGTCGTCGTCAACAAGTTTGCTGAGATATGGCGTCTCGAGCGCAGCGTAGAAGACTTCAATAGTCTCCTCCTGCGGTGCAGCTAGAAGATTCGGCTGGAACAGTCTATACGAGTAGAAATCATCCACGATTACCATACTGGGCGCATTGGTGAGAGAGTACTCTTTGATCGTGAGCTCGTCTTCATCTGCGTCACGGACCTTCTCACTGTCGGCATTCTTCGGCACTTCTTTGACGGCGAGTAAGCAAGAAGTGCTCTTGAGCTGTTGCCACAATGCCTTGTCCTTCTTAAGTGCTGCTGCATTCTCGGCAATCTTCCTCAGGAGCTGAAGGTATTTGTCTGCGCCGAGTGTCTGGAGTAAGCGGCCGGGTTGGCGTGTCAACATGTAGGCCAATTCTCTAGAGTCAGGCTCGTGCTTTGATCCAATGCGAAGCAGGAAGGAATTGGCTTCATGACCGAAATCCACAAAGTCGAAGATGTCTCCGTAAGTCTCGCTGTCACCAAGGAACACAGTGCGTGGAGACACGAACCGCACGTTGCCCATCTTTTCGCCCCGCTTTGGAACAATTGGCACGATGGGTGCATTTCCCAGCTTCTCCGCGAGATTTCCCGAGGGTCCGATCTCAGGGAGGCGGTCGGCAAAGTAGCCAAACAATGTCTTTGCCTGCCCAACATCAAGAGGTGGAGCCTTAATCAGTCGGTCTGCGCAGGACTCAATGGGAGGATCCGCAGCGACACCGAAGATGGCATGATGAGGCAGCAGATCGGCGCGAAGAATTCTGAATTTCAAAACCGCAGCCTTTGGGTTCGCATAACATTGCACTGGCTTGGCGATCATATTGTCCTTTTCACCAGGGAAAGGCTGGACAGGCAGGAACGCCTTGTCAATTGTCGGCATCGGGTATCTGTTATAAGCGTTGTGGAAATTGTTCATGACGAAATACTTGAGGGCGTTGTTTTGCAGGTCACCATTCGAAGGCGCTTTGTTAAGGATGTTTACCAGCATGGGCACGTCTGGGAATGGCATAAGACCCAGTTGTCTGAGGAAACGACCTTCGGGGCTCGCTTGTTTCCACTGGCCAGGCCATTGTAATATGTGAAGACCCAGACGTCGGATCTCATCGTTCGGCTCAAAAAGGTCTGAAAGGCGATAAAGCTTGCCCTTGTCGACCTGGTCTCCAGATACAGGCTCAGCTGGGCAGATTGGAGTGTTGCGGAGTCTCCTGATATCCTCGTCTGGAATGTCGTCCTTAACGCTGATCAGATATTTCACCAGGTCGACATGACTCCATTTGCCCTCTTCAGCCGCTACACCGGTGTTAGATTTCGCCATGAGACGATCAAAGACGACGGTCAGCTCAATTGTCTTGCGAACACCAAGTGTACCTAAGAACTTTTCCTTGACGCCTTGTAGACCAGTGATGGTTGGGAGGTCATCGAAGAGCTTGACGCTGGCGAAATAAGATTGTGGTGGCGTACGCATACCCAGCTTGGTCGGTATCACTGTCCTTGGGACAAGCAGCTCGGTCACAGTGTGCTTGGAGCCCACACTCAGACCATCCCATGCTTTTGAGATAACGGGAAGTACTTGCGAGGCGACCGCAGGTGTCGTATCCAAACTCTGACCTGCACCGAAACCCTGGCCCTTGCTGTCAATGATCCAACGAAGCCAGGGTACAATTTGTAGCTCATCCCAACCAAGCGAAGATAGCTGACTCGGCGTGAGACCCTTCGTCAGTCTGAAAGGAATGGTCTGCGGCGGGGATGGAAGCTCGGCAGGGATCTTGGAGATGTTGACGAAGGTCGAAATCTGACCAAGCTGAATGACCGGGCTGGAAGATAAGTTGACAAATTCCTCATCGACGCCGGCAACGGTACCATCAAACAAGCTCTGCACCACTGAAGCGTCCATCTCTTGCCGACTGGTCTTGTTGCATGCCCATTTGATGAGCTCCACAACTTGCTTCTCCGTCAGCGCTTGTGCCTCGAGCTCACGCTTGATGTCGCTTGTCGTGATGTCGGATAAAAGACCATAGTCTCTAAGCTTGTTGATGAAGATCTCTGACTTCTTCATCAACTCGTCTGGCACAACGGGAATGCCTTCAACAAAGCTGAGATCCTCTGTGGCGACTCGGACCTGCTGGCTGGGCAAGATGCCGCGCGTACTGAGAATGTCGATGGAAGCTTTCTGGTTGCACATCCAGAATGCCTCTTCGATGTATTGTCCCACGCGAGACGATGGGGTCGACTCCTCATAGCTGTATTGCTTGAAAGCGTGCACGGCAGATGGCATCACTGCGGCCACGTCGTCTTTGGCGACACCCTTGGTTCCATTCACGCTCACAGCGCGATCGAGCTTGGCCTTAAGCTCAGCCATCTCGCCGGTGTAGGCAACCCTGCAAGCAATTCCAGCAACCCTCAACATCTCGATATTCCAATCACGTACATATCTGGCGTTCAGATCAATGCTCTCACGTTCGACCGTGGGAATAACGGATGGAGCAGAAATGTGCGCTAGCAAACCTGTTGTCTGTGCTGTAGGGAATCCGATGAAAATCTTGCCGTTCTTCGTCGGCAAAACCGAAGCAAAGATATCACTAGCCCTCTTAGAACCAGCACCGGACACTGTCGACATGGAAGCAGACGTCTCATCGTATGACGACGTAAGAATGGCAATTCGCGTGTGTTTTGGCGGCGGCTTTTTCGTAGCACGCTCAAGTTCCTGAGCCAATGTTCTTCCGACATATGTTTGCACGTTGACAGTGCTGATCCGGAGGAAGACCGTCGCATTGCTGTAGCCTGTGAGGTCCTCTGCAATCGCAAGTTGCAGTGCTTCTTCCTCCTTCTGAGCTTTCTTGGCCGCAGTATTCACCGTGTTGACGCCACCAGCAAGTTTACTGAACCAACTACGCAGAGAGCCACCATTTTCAGCTGGGGCCTGGTTCCCCATGATGTTCGCTGCAACTGCCTGCTGTCGATTCCAGCCGACCACATTCATCCACTGTGCATCGATCTGTGCATTCTGGTACTCCACCGCAGTAATCTTCATCAAGCCGTCTTTCGTCTTAGGATTGACATCTTTTGGTAGACTGATGTTCGCGCCAGGTGCCATCTTTTTTGTGAGCTTCAAGATGTTCCAGTCGTCCAGGTACAGTTCGATGCACTCCAGGCCAACAAATGTCAAGCTGGTGGCCAGAAACTGACACAAACTCAGCAGTCCTGGCACAGGCGTGGAAGAGCTTCGATAATCCAACAAAAATGTAGTGTCCTTGGTCGCTTGATCGTCCGGCAGTTTTCCTCGTCTCGTAAACAAGCTGTCCTTCTTCCAGTAGAATGCCATGTTCTGATTTCCCGAGCTCACAAAGGGTGATTCACAGTCGGCGAAGACCGAGTAGAATCCAACACCAAACGCACCAATCTTTGTCTCATCTGGGTTTCCCTCGGCGATCCTTTTTAACCTCTGCCAATCTGTCTCCGCGAAAGTCTCTCCGTTGTTGCTGACCATGAGCGTCTTGAGTGTATGATGTAGCAGTACATGCTTGAGGTGGTCGGACTGGGACTGTGATTGTGGAAGCGGTACATTCGCAGAAGGGTTGGTCTCGAAGCGGATGGTGACCCTTGTCGCTTGAGCATCCGCGGCGTTTTGAATGAGTTCTCTTAGGGTGGTCCATTCTCCGGAGTATCGTGCGAGCACTTTGTCGATCAAGGCGCGAGTGTTGACAGTGACAGCCTCCTCGTCGAACTGTGAGCCCATAGTCTGCTCACGCAGACGGGCATAGTTGCTCGAGGCTGCCATAGCGATGGCGTGTGTGGGTTGGTCTCAGAGCGAGGAGTCGTAGGATTAATGCATATGTATGGCGAAGGCGAAAGAATCAGGCGGAAGCGGCTTGGTAATGTCTGGTGTCTCGTGCCTCGAGGGGGTGGCGGTCGACAAAGAAGGTGACGGCGGAGTCGCGGAACGCTTCAATAAGGCGGATGGAAAAAGTGTAGACGCCCAGGAAGGTGAGGAAATGACGCAACGCCGTAAAATATGGTATAGAATGAATTGTAAAGTCGCAGGTGAAACAAGTGTCTTAATAGCTAAGGAATACACAAGTCACTCTCTATAGACACGCGAGTAAACATCGTCACCTTGAGTGGACCCTGAACGCTCCAGCTCTTTCGCGCCGCCGCCCCCACGCACGCGCCGAGCGGAGCCTCTCAAGTCTCTCTGTCGTAGCTTGTTTATTCTACGAAAAGTAGTCCGCTGCTTCACATACAAACACTTCCGCCCCGCCACCACCACCCACTCACCTCCACCTCCACCTCACCTCCTACCCTCTCACTTCTATACAGATATGGCTGCCGACCTCCAGGCAATTGCAGGCCAACTGCAGGCCAGTCTCGACCCGCAGCAGAGCAGACAAGGTGAGAGCTCACCGCATATAGCACCCATGCACCATCTCCATCAGTGCTAACCATTTTCTCAGCCGAGCAAACACTCAAGGCCCAGGAGACCAACCCAGGCTTCTCCCTCGCACTCCTACAGATCGTCAACACAGAGAGCTTCCCGCAGGCCACGAGGCTAGCCGCCGCTCTCTTCTTCAAGAACTTTATCCGCAGGAACTGGGTGGTAAGTGGTTGGCAGACATACAATGGCGGGGTCACTTCGGCTGACAGGACCTTAGGACGAGGATGGCAACCACAAGCTTCCCCAAAACGAGGTTGCAACAATCAAGAGCGAGCTCATTGGTCTCATGGTCAAGGTTCCTTCAACACTCCAGGCACAGCTCGGCGATGCGATCAGTGTGATCGCCGACAGCGATTTTTATCAAAACTGGGACACCCTTGTCGACGATCTTGTCTCACGCTTGACACCCGACAACGCCGCAACCAACAACGGTGTGCTCAAAGTCGCACACTCCGTCTTCAAGAAGTGGGAACCGCTCTACCAATCCGATGAGCTTTACACCGAAATCAACCACGTCCTGGCCAAATTCGGCAACCCTTTCCTGCAACTATGGGCAAACGAAGACCAAATGATCACAGCAAACGAATCAAATGCACCCGTACTCAAGGAACACTTGGGCACCCTCGATCTTGTTATCAAGCTCCTCTACGATCTTTCAGTACAGGACCTGCCGCCTCAATTCGAGGACAACCTCTCCACAGTCGCAGATTTGCTTCACAAATACTTGACATACGACAACAAGGCTGCGCAGACGGATGACGACGAGGAGGCTGGCGTTCTTGAGGAAATAAGAGCAGATATTTTCAGGGTCTTGATTCTTTACACAAAGAAGTACGAGGATGCGTTCGGCTCACACCTGGCACGATTCGTCGAAACCTCATGGACAATGTTGACCAACATCGGACCTGAGACAAAGTACGACACTGTTGTCGCTAGAGCACTCGAGTTCTTGACGACCGTCTCAGGAATCTCCACACACGCCCAGAACTTCAACAACGCGGATGTCCTTGGCCAAGTGACCGAGAAGGTCGTTATTCCCAACCTGTCGCTCCGCGAGTCAGATATCGAGCTGTTCGAGGATGAGCCTATTGAGTTCATCAGGAGAGATCTGGAAGGCTCCGATGAGGATACTCGCAGACGCTCTGCGACCAACTTCTTGAAGAAGCTAATGGAGCAGTTCGAGCAGCAGGTCACAACCGTGGTGCTACGCTATGTTGAACACTTCCTGAGCGAGTACGCAAAGGACCGCAAGGGCAACTGGAAGGCCAAGGATACCGCTGTTCACCTCTTCTCCTCCATCGCAGCAAAGGGTGTTGCCACCGCCGCAAAGGGTGTGTTGAGCGTCAACCCCAATGTTGACGTGATTGACTTTTTCCAGAAGCACGTCGCTGAGGATCTTACTACCGCTGATGCGCCCACTCTCTTGAAGGTGGACGCTGTCAAGTACCTATACACTTTCCGCAGCATTCTCTCCGCCGAGCAGTGGCAAGGCGCTTTCCCCTTGCTTGTACAGCACCTCAACTCCGACAACTACGTTGTATACACATACGCTGCTATCGCCGTCGACCGCGCTCTTTACCTCACCAACGATGAGAAGAAGCCGATCATCCCCCGCGAGACTATCGTCCCATTGGCCAAGGACCTTCTTCAGCACCTCTTCGCTCTGATTACCAAGGACACCAAGCCTGAGAAGGTGCAAGAGAACGAGTTTTTGATGAAGTGTGTGATGCGTGTGCTCATCGTCATCAAGGATGACGTTGTATCCATCGCTGACTTGGTCATCACCAACCTCGTCAACATCACAAAGGTCATTCGCCACAACCCTTCCAACCCTGGATTCTGCTACTACCACTTCGAGTCACTGGGCGCGCTGATCCGTTACGCTGGACCTACGCAATCCGAGAAGATCGAGGCCAGCCTCTTCACTCCCTTCATGGATGTCCTGCAGGGCCAGGTTGATGAGTTCACACCATACATTTTCCAGCTTTACGCATCCATGGCAGCCACAAACCCTTCACCCGCACTTTCCAGCAACTTCCAGGCTTTGGTTCAACCCGTTCTCTCGCCTAGCATGTGGGACGTCAAGGGCAATGTACCTGCCTTGAAGATGCTCCTTGTAGTCATGCTGCAGAAGGGCGCTGAGCAGATCGCGGCAGCCAACCAGACTGAGGCGATTCTTGTCATCTTCCAAAAGCTTGTTGGTACCAAGGCCAACGAGGGCAATGCCATGGATATTATCGAGGCGGTCGTCGCCACATTCCCGGCTCCCGCACTCCAAAACTACTGGCAACCCATGCTCCAGCTCATGCTCACCCGCCTGTCTGGTTCGCCCACAGAGAACTTCAAGCTTCGCTTTGTGCGATTCTACTACCTTGTTGCCGCGCTGCAGGACAAGGGCCTTGGCCCCGACTTCTTCATCTCGGTCGCCGACCAAGTGCAGGCGAATGTCTTCACTCCCATTTACACAACCATCATCCTTCCCGAGACTCAGAGGCTTACAAGGCCCACTGATCGCAAGACTGCAGTCGTTGCCCTTACCCGCACCTTGGGTGACAGCCAGGCATTCGTCGAGCGCTACGCCAAGCGCGGTTGGACTATCACATGCGAGGCTCTCCTCAAGCTCCTGATCAACCCTCCCCTTCCTCAAGCCCACAACGATGTCGTCGAGGACCGCGATGTCGACGAGCTCGGCTTCGGCGCAGCTTTCACTGCTCTCAACACTTGCAAGCTTCCCGCAAAGGATCCCCTACCAGAGGTCACCGACGTCAAGGCGTGGGTCGGACAGTACTTGCGCGAGGCAGACAAGAGGCACAACGGTCGTGTCGGCCAATTTGTGCAGGAGAAGCTCGACGACCAAGGCAGGTCTGCTTTGCAAAGCGTCATGGCCTCGTAGGCTAAACGTGCACGGGGTTGGATTGGCGTTCATGAGTGTGGGAACAAGGACGAATTGATGCTATGGAAAATGGAGAGGACGAGGCTTTTGATACCAGAGAACGTCTACTGAAACGTTCGGCGGAGGCGAGGGAACTTGGGCAGGGTAGAGAGACAGGCCATTCGGCCATGTAAAGACAAAAGTTACGTTGCCCGCTCGGGTTGATTACTTACACAGTTGTGCATGGCTTTCCTTGTTGTGTTGAGTTGACTTGTTGTTTCAAACTCGCAATGGGGTGACACGCGAAGTGCTCCCAGATCCCCGCACAGTTTTGGTGGCTATCTTCTAGTTAATCATTGATTCACCTCTCTCTATTAATATGAATTTTTGATAGGACGCTAATAAATTGTGTCGGTAGAGACCGCTCGTAGCTATCGTTCGATCTATGTTTCGTCACTTACGGATTTTCCTCTGATTTCATATGAATAATTCAACTGCTTATTCAGTGAGGGTACTCCCGTGCAGGAGCACTTCGGATGTCACCCCCTTGTCGCATACAGTTGATCAGTGAACGAGGGCAAGCCGGGGTTAGACTGCCGCTTATCTTATCGCCGACAGAGACCCCGCGGAAGCTTTCGAGCAGAGAGTCACGCAGTTTGAGAAGGTTCACTTTTCTATGATTCTTGCTACATCGCCACCCTTCCCTTGGTTCATAGATTTGTGAAAGTAGCAAAGATGCCTGCAGTAATCGAGGACGAGACGATCGGGGCCACCGACGGCGGAATCGCCACCCTGCCGTTCCCACCCATCACGAAGGCGCACATTATGAACTGCTCCTACCATTCGTGGCATCCCAAGTATGCTAGATTCCAGGACTTGTCGCATTAATCTTTTCTCATGCTAACAAGTCTTCCAGATATCGCACCATCACACCGAAAGCGCGCCTCATACCTCTCACCAAGCCTTTCCTCGATTACCTTCGCGCCGACGGCATTATCCTCCCGGATGACGACGAACCGAGCGCTGAGCCAGAGTGGTCAGAAGACAGCGGTGTCTTCTCAGCCTCAGACGAGAACGAAGAAGAGTCAGATGACGAGCAGGAGGATGTGGCAGCTGGTTGGAGGAACATCCACACTGCGATACAGGACACTATCGAAACGCTGGGCGGGAGAGTAATGCCAAAGCTGAACTGGTCCTCGCCAAAAGACGCAACATGGATGAACGCCAATAGCATGGACTGCCGGACACCCAACGATATCTATTTGCTGCTCAAGAGCTCCGACTTTATCACACACGACCTGGAGCATGCGCTCGACGACACAGTGGACGGCGAAGGCGTCGAGGCGGAGCTCACAAACGCGACTATCCCATACCACCTGGTCTTGCGCAAAGCATTTGAGATGAACCCGTCAGTGGAGTTCCGGTGCTTTGTGCGAAATCGCAAGCTCATCGGCATCACACAGCGCGACCTTAATCACTTCGATTTCCTGTTCGACCTGCAAGACCGCTTGCAATCGAAGATCCAGGAATTCTTTGACGTAAGACTGCGCGACACGTTCCCGGACGATAATTTCGTGTTTGATGTTTATGTGCCAACTCCCTACGAGCGCGTCTGGCTGGTGGATGTCAATCCCTGGGCGCCGAGGACAGACCCACTGCTGTTTAGCTGGTTGGAACTGTTGACTATGGACGAGCCACCGGAGCAACCGCAAGAGGAAACCGTGCGGATTCCAATTCGGATGTCGGCAGCAGCAGTAGATGAAGGCGATGCGAACGCAGTGCAACAGCCAGCGACGATCGCCCAAGGCGACAAGGCTGGTGAGCAAAGCGGAGACGACGAATCCGACAGCGAGTCTGAAATTGATGAAGAATTCTGGAGACCGGAGTTCCGGTTAGTCAGAAAGAACGATCCTGAAGCATACAGTTTCAGCACCCCGCAATACAGCGCACACAAAATGCCCAAAGACGTCGTCGATGCAAGCGCCAGTGGCGATGGGCTGCGCGAGTTTGCGCGCGATTGGAAGGAGATTCTGGAGAAGAGGCAGCGTGAGGATGCAGAGAGCAGCGAGGATGAGCAATAGACAAGACAAGTACCCAATATTATTAGACGAAGCGACGAAGAGCAGCAGGTGATCGACCACATACAAATGAGCGCTTCTGGAAGCAACGCCTCCGTGATTACTATGCATGCGTTGGGGATGACTGGAACTGTCAGTTGTCACAGAAAACACCAAAATGCCAGGCCTTGGGTCAATCAGGGTCGAGCAACTCCGGCTCTTGGGCTCTTGGGTTCATCTAGTTCGAACTGCCAGAGCCGGGATCAGGAATCTGCCACTCCGCCCACGCGACGGCCATCTGTTTTAAGTTGTGCGTTAGGGCGCCGGGCGGCTGTTAGTAGCGAGGCCTTCCGCGTTGACGATGTGGGGCCTCCATACTGATGATCTGGCTTCAAAGTCCGTTCTGCTCCCCATATCCCTGCAACAACTATGCAGAGTTTGAATCCAGATCATGAGCCATGCTACTATAGAAACTTGCTCAAAGTCGCTCGCATTACGGAGAAGGTCCACTAACAGCGACGACATTACCCTCGCCCAGATCTCGTCTGTTTGCCAACATGCATCTTCTCTCACATCTAGACAGCGGCCGGCCGCCGTAACTTGCTCACTCTACCTTGGCGAGACATACTTCTTCTTCAAGCTCGCCCTGAGCCGCCAGCCATTAATACTTTCCCCCTTCTTCGTTACCCGTTTCGCTCGCTTGCCCTTATTCTTACTTGCATCAAATCCTTCGACACGCATTTGGCTGGTCCAATTGGAAAACATGTCAGCCAACGTGCTCGAACCGCGCCACAGCCATGTCGAGCTTCCAGAAGGAGGCTATATGGTTCCCCATTGGGGCTATGCCGATGAACCGTTGCCCTGTGAGAGCGACGCGGGCACTTGCAGATACCTCAACGGCGTTTACGTCATGCACGATTTATCGATGAAGTACTCCTTCATCTTGTGGGGAGTGCTTTTGGGCATTGCTGTCGTTTGGGTCACTCTTCGTGGCTGGCGGATGGGAGGACCCTTGCAGCGAGTCGGCGGCGTTATCGACAAGGTCTGCGACAGCCTGGAGAGGGCAAAGCGAAGATGGTTGCTGAAAGATGCCCCTTTGCCTTACTTCTTCGGCCGAACGACAAGATTGCAGGTATCGATCCTTGCGATCATGTTGGGATACCTACTCATCTTCTCGTATGTATCATCTCAGGCTTGAATAAACCATCGATTGCTAACGATCAACAAAGGTTCACTGGATACATCTGGCTCTACATCGCACCAACAAAACCAGGCGGCAAGACTCGCACAACTCTCGGATGGTGGTCTAACCGCGTCGGTGTTCTGTCATACGCATTGACGCCCTTCACCGTCCTACTCGCCAGCCGTGAGAGCATCCTCACTATGTTGACCGGCATTCCTTACCAGCACTTCAACTTCCTCCACCGCTGGTGTGGACGTATCATCTTCGCACAGGCCGCCCTACACACTATCGGCTGGACAGTCGTCGAGGCTTACTACTACGGACCTTCACCGGACGTGTACTACCTGTTCCTTACGAATATGTATGCCATCTTCGGCTGTGTGGCCACGTTCCTCATCACCTTCTTGACGATCTTCAGTATGAAGCGTGTCATCCGTTGGACCGGCTACGAATTCTTCAAGATCACTCACTCTATTGGTGCTATCCTCTACATCGGTGCTTGCTGGGGACACTGGGACAAACTTTGGTGCTGGATGGTGGCAAGCTTGATCCTCATTGGAATCGATCAAGGCGCCCGGTTCACCAGGACCTGCTACCTTCACTTCGGTGGCAAGGGCCGCATTGGCTTCCGTCGTGGAATGGCCGATGTTCAGATCATTGGTGAGGGTGACGATGTGATTGTTCGTCTGGACTTCGACTTCGATCAGGAGGCTTGGGAGCCTGGTCAGCACTTCTACCTTTGCTTCCCCAGCCTAAGCATCTGGCAGTCTCACCCCTTCACTGTCTCCTCGATGCCAGACATCACTAGCAAGACGCAGCACCACACCTACCTTCTGCGTGCCCGCAAGGGTCAGACCGCACAGCTCGCTGCCCTCGCTGGTCAGACTGATGTTCCTGTCATCATGACCGGACCTTATGGTCCTGGCTGGCCACAACACGTTACCGACAACGTTCTTGCCGTGGCCGGTGGCACTGGTGTCACCTTCACACTTCCCATTGTCATTGCGTCTCTGCACCAACTCATCGTACCCCAAGCCACCGTCGACTTCGTCTGGGTCATCCGTCGCGCGCAAGATCTTCTATGGCTCAACAAAGAATTCGTCGAGCTCAAGAGCATGCTAGCCAAGAACCCCGGCCTCCGCATTAGCATCTTCGTCACCCGCGAAGACACACCACACATCCCCATTTGCTGCAACAGACCCGGAAAGCAGCCGCAGCAGAACGCCGACCCCGAAAAGGGCCCCAGCACCAACATCTCCTCAACCTCCTCAGAGTCCGAGATTTCCAACCGCGCAACGCTCCAAGAGCTCCTCGCCATCGACCAGGAACGCTTCCAAGTCGAGCTCCTCGGAAGCCACCACCCCACCATGCCCACAGTGGTGGCATCCTTCATGGAGCGCGCGAACAAGCGCGGCGGCTACATCCAGATCGTAGGCAGTGGTCCGGAGTCGATGGGCAGCGATCTGCGCGCGGCGATTTCGACGGTCGAGGAGAAGGATGGTTTGGACTTTTACTGGGATTCTAGAGAATAGACGCATTTGTTTTTGCATATACCCTTTTATAGAGCGGCCGGAGTGTACAGAGCGACCCGGCTTGCAATGAGATCATGATCTTCGCACACATATCCTTATTCTCTGGTCACTTTTCTGCAGATGTCGTGTGTGTCTGTGACTGATCGTTGTTCATTTGTCAATCCTGCTGTCAATGGTAAGGAACATTCACCCTCAGATTAGCCCTTCCAATTTTTCAACAATCAACTCACCACAGACAGCATCGAGACCTTTGCGTGTGGTGTCAGCCGTTCATGAGGGTGGCTAATGTGATTGAACAATGATTTCGTGCCAACTCTAGAAGACAACAGATCCGGGTTGAACGCTAAGGTATACTGTATGTAAAACTTTCTTGAACTTCAAAGTCACCGCGATGCCTGAAGTACCTTCTGTGATGTGTTCCTTGCCGTCATCGGCCGCGGTAGTTGGTGATGAAAGAACCCGGTTCATTACATGAAGTACTTCATCCGGTGTAACTTGATTTGGTTCGCAGACTTCAAACCCTGGTAGCCCCATGGAGCTTTATCATTTTTTTTTTCTCACACGAAGTGATTTGGAAAAAAAAAAAAAAGGCCGATGGAACCAGTGACCAGAAATGTGGCTATTCACACATGAATCCAGTCGTGTATATTTTGTTTGCACGGCCTCGGTTATAGATGTATGCCGCCCAGATGATTTCTCACTACCACAAATAGGAATGTCTGAAACTCAGTCCACGATACACAGACGCACACCTACACCCACAGACAGATACGTGCACACACAAACACATGACCAAACGGAACAAGAAGCAGCTCAGCACACCATCGTATTAGAAGAAAGGGCACAAACCCCTCTTTACAATACACACACCATCCAGTCCACCTCTCTAGACAGAAACTCCAACTATTCCTCCCAACAACACTTCAAAATAAAAGTACCTAGTGAACGAGAAAATAAAAGAAGGAAGAAAGGAACTAAAAAAAAAAAAAAAACGCCTGGCGCTGCAACGCTTTCATTCAAAGGAAAGCCCCGAGCAAGGGCGCGCACATGCAGATTTGTATCCCAAACACAAAAGAAGAAAGTGCAGTCAAGCACGACAGACAGAAAAAAACATTACGCCCGCTTAATGCCGCCCGGCTTTTCTTCACTCGCCTCTCGCTCTCACTAGATATGGACGCGGTCCTAGCAAACGATGGCCAGGGGAGTTCTATTCCTCTGATCCATCGTGTTGAAGAGACATTTTCCGCTCGCTTTGCGTGGGGCTGGGGGGGACGACGATTGTGGTTGGCGTGGGGAGTTTCTGCTCGTTGCTGGCGGAAGTAGAAGGGCGCTTCTCGTCGGCTTCGGCGTCGGCGTTGGTCGTTGATGAGATTGTTAGTTCTTCGGGTGGGCCCTTTGCATCGCCTTCGGCCTCCTCTGTTATTGTGCCCTCTGTTGGGGCGCCTGATGCACTTGCATCCACACTGGAATTGCCCGTTCGTCGCCTGGCGGCGCGGCGACGTTGTCGCTCTTCGTCTGCGCTCTCGCGGCGTCTTCGGACTCGCAAGCTGTCGTCGCGGCCCGTGCTTCCCACGCCGCCATCAGCCTCATCGCTGCGGAGACCCTGCAACAGACTTGCAGCGCGATCGGCAATGTCCTCACCCTCGGACACACTGCCAGCAGCAGCAGCAGCACCCTTCTCTGATTGTCCGTCTGCTGTTGACGGGCGTTCACTAGCAGTCTCCGAACCTGCCATGGAGTTTGGAGAAAGAAGCCCAGTGTCTTCCACGTTCTCACCAGTCTCGGGAATCTGCTGTCCGGAGGCAACACGGACTTGGTGGCGATCCTTCAGCCTAGCCCTACGGCGACGATCACGCGTATCTCTTGTCTGCGGTGCAGCAGCACGCAGTTTCTCAAGCAGAGAATCCATGGCACCTGAGCTTGGGCTTGGGGTAAGTGCTTGATCGCCATTTCCAGCAGCATTGGCAGCCTGTACGTTAATCTGCTTGCGGCGCATGTTCGCCTCGTTACGACGCCAGGTCTCCTCCAAGATCAAGTTCTTCTCGTTGGACTTCTTGTATTCGTTGACGAAGTTGGCCAGCTTGCCGAAGAAGTCTCTGCGCGCGTTTTCATCCTTGTTATCGTCGCCGAAGAAAGTGAGAATGTCGTCGTAGACGCGGTTCATCTCGGTCAGGTAGAGTTGCATCTGCTCAGCCTTGCGCCTAGCTTCCTTCATGCTGCGCTGCACAACCTGGCTGACGCGATCCTCAGGGTGGAACTTCTTCGAGTCGCTGAGACTACCGGCATCAAGGGTTGACTGTACATTGTTGATGTTGGTGATGTACTTCTTTGCGTCAGTCTGAAGCTGCTCGATGTTGATCTTCTTCGTAGTAAGAACGCCAGCGATATCGTCAGTGAAGTCCTCGTATTGAGGGTACTGTTTGCGGACGACACGCTCGACGTAGTCCATGAGAGTCGATTCGTTGTTGCTGTCCTTGACCATACCAAGACGGGCAAGCGAGGAAAGCTTGAAACCAACAGCCTGTTTGTTGGTGTCGTTCATGTAGTTACCAATGTCCAGAATCAATCCGAAGACTGGCATCAGCTTGACGGAATCTCTCAAAGACTCGGAAACGTTGACGACCTGCTTAAGCTTCGCTGAGATTTCGTCATAGTCCGCCTCGTAGTTGCGGGTGAGTGACAGAGCACGCATACGTGCCTTCCAGTAATGGCGAAGCTCGTAGGCCGTGTACAGGTAGATCTGATCCTCGCGAGTGAGCTCATTAGGATCCGTCTCGCGTTCAGTAGTCATGGCGTCAGGTCCAGTCCAGTCCTTTGAGTAGGGTGCCAACTGCTTGGCAACGTTATCGGGAATCGTGCACAGATGCTCCAACTGAAGGAAGTCCATCACGTTGGGGTTATCCAAAATTTCCTTGTCGCAGTGGATGATCGAGCGAACAATCTCATTCGCCTCGAGCGTCGAGAACTTGGACAACGAAATCTGCATGGTGTGCATGAGATCTCTGCTGATGACCTGCTTCTTCTCGTCCTTGGCCTTGCCGCTAGACTTGCCAATCTGCTTGATTTCCTTTGCCATAAAGAGCTTCTCGATTTCGTCCAGAATACCCTTCTTAGACAGCTCCTGGTATTTCTCCTCCTTGAGCTCTGATGTTGGAGTGTGGCTGGCCCATAATGTGATCTCGGGCGAATCGATCTTCTCCCAATGCAAAGCCTTGAGCTTCTTCTTAGGTCTGGGGGCCCCAAGGCCGACACTGGGCGCAGCAGGGTTGTAAATAGGTGCTGGAAGCCAGCCACCCACTTTGGCACCTGGAAGAGGCGGTGCTCCAGGCGGAGGTGGTGGTCCGCCACCATTGAATCCAGGTGGAGGTGGTGGCGGAGGAGGTCCACCAAATCCAGGCATGGGAGGTGGTGGTGGGGGCGCACCGCCACCGAATCCTGGCATAGGTGGTGGAGGCGGCGGTGGCGGTGGACCGCCAGAAAATCCAGGCATTGGGGGAGGTGGAGGTGGTGGGCCTCCAGAGAATCCGGGCATTGGTGGGGGAGGGGGCGGTGGTCCACCATCGAAACCAGGCATAGGAGGCGGTGGTGGCGGAGGTGCGCCATTGAACTTGTCTTTCGGGTGTTCTGGGTCCTCCGGTGTCTTCGGGCTCTGGCTGTCGAGACTGGGGTGACTAGGTCCAGTAGTGACTCCATCGCCCTCATCGTCGGAACCATCGATGCGTTCAGTCTTGCTCTTGAGTTCTGAAAGCATACCGTTGGCAATAGCAGAAGGAATCTTGGGTCTCTTGAGCTCCACGATCCTCGGCTTCTCGATAACAGTTCCCTCATCGTCAAGCTCGAAGTCTTCCTCCTCATTGGCAGCCTGCTTGCCGCCGACAGGCTTCCTGTGGATGCCGCTCTTGGACCTAGAAGCGGTGCCGAGGAATTGCATGTGGTCAGGTAGGTTATCTGGTGCAGCGCCGCTGTCGCCTTCCATCTTCTCGCGCAGTTCACGTAGCTTGTCAGAGGGGTTGATCTGCTGCCAGACCTTGCCTTCCAACTTCGCCTGTGTCTTCGCACGCTCAAGCTGCATTTCGAGACGATCCATAAGCCTCTCTCTGTCCATGATGCCTGCCAAGCGTGCCGGGTCGTTAGATTCACCGTTCTTGCCTGCATTCTTTGCGTTTGAAGCTGCAATATCCTGAGCGTCTCGCAGCATGAGATACAATTCTCTTGTCTCGAGCTCGTTTCTCTGGAGCTCGATGGCGCGTACACGCTGTAGTTCGGCGAGCTCAGCTTTGAATGCCTCTGTTTGTCTTGACTGAAGATCAATGATAGCGGCTTGCTCCTCCAGTTGCTTCTGTAATTTGGCAACAAGTCCATCAGCACCGAGTTCGATCTGAGCCTTCATCTCATCTCTTTCGGCAACGACCGCATCTGCTACAATGCGGGCCTCGTGTGCTTCGTCACGAGCCTGTCTTGCTTCTCCATCTGTATAGAGCTTGTCCATCAAGCTCTGCACTGTGAAGTTGAGCGACTGCTTGAGATCCATATCTGGCAGTCGCCTGTCCATCGCAACATACGAGAGCATGCTATCGACAAGCTGGAACATACGTAGTCGATCATCGCCTGCGTTGTCGCGGATCAACAGCATGTGTTGCATGGCTGAGAGGAAGTAATCTCCTGCCCTTGTTCCACCAACCTTCTGCTGAATGACCTCTACAATTTGTGACGGGTCGTTCAAGTCTTTCGCTTCTGCTTCGACCGAATCGACCATAGAATTGCCTTCATGCTCAAGCATATCCTCATAGTCGATCGCCTCGTTGGCTCGGTATCGCTCGACCTGTTTGTCGATAACCTCGTACTGGAAGTCCTCCATCTTGGTCAAGATACGTTTCAGACCACACCCGACGAATTGTGCACGGATGTGGCATCTCAATTGCAAGTCCCTTTCAGGTGCATCGACAACCATGTTGACGAGGAACAGCGAAGCAACGGCGTATTCCATGAGAAGGTTCTCCATACCGATACCGCCAGAGCGGACTTCGTCTGATGCGCCCACCAGAGAGCCCATCTTGCCACGGCCATCGATCGTGACTTCGACAATCCGCATCCATGCGTCGAATCGGCCGTTTTCGCCTTGTTGCGCTTTCAAGTAGTCGAGTGCCTGCAGCACCTTGAGATGACCCTGTCCATCGGCCCAGTGGCACAAGAATGTCAAAACTTCCGAGACTAACTTTCTTGTGTTCAATCTGTGTGAAATCAGAGACGCA
>Ga0265797_10000323_pt1 | contig 88527 bp, 89 predicted proteins | sample P2T30metagenome_FD_192433 | JGI IMG/M metagenome (GOLD analysis project Ga0265797, IMG submission 192433) | Plant litter microbial communities from East Loma Ridge, Irvine, California - P2 T30 | ecosystem: Environmental > Terrestrial > Plant litter > Unclassified | place: USA: California... | reverse complement strand
GTTTTCTGACCAACAATAAGCCAAGATTTATAGAGATTACAATTTTCTCTTCGTAGGGATGTAAATGCTAGCGGAACAATGACAAAACAGAACACCTGTTTTGTTCATTAATAAAAACACCGTTTGCGATATAGTACGAGAGTGAGAGTGTGTGTATCTTAATCAAGCATAGGTACATTCTTGCCATTGGTTTGTTTTCCATCATCTTCATCATCATCAGCAACAACAGCAGCAGCAGCAATGACAAGACGGAACAAGAAGAAAAAGACGCAAGGCACTGAAAAGGAAAGGATCTGTCTGTCCGCTCTTCTAATTAATGGCATCTACAGTCTGCACTATTTTGCTTGCTTAAACTCGTCTACATACACATTCACGATCCGGGACCTGCCGGATCACTTGAGTTCGGTCTATATATACGACAAGCGGCCGCTTACTGCATCGCTCACCGCCATCGACGCTGAATGCAAGACGTACGCACACACACGCCTTAAAAAGGGCCACGTCATCGTGTTTTTCAGAGTCTGGAACGCATTGTTATTGCTCAGTTTGGTTGTGGCTGAGAAGGAAGATGAGATACTAGAGCATAAATCTTGTGCATCGTAGACCTTATACGGACGCGGATCGTGCGGAAGTGTGGGTATGTTGAGGAGTCAAGAGAGCGGATGAGATGGGGTCTAGATTACAGGGACTTGGGCTCGTGGGGTGGAATAAACATACATCGAGTTCTGGATCGGATGAGGCGAGTATATCCCATAGTTCCCAAGCCAAGTGTAAAGAGACAGGCGAGAAATCTAGTTTGAGAAGGAGAGTTCTGGGATGCGGGGGTTGGTCTTGGTATCCGATTGACAGTAAAGGTAGGGCACTCTGCTTTGGAAGGCCTGGGTCTGAGCTTGTTGTCGTGGAATGAAAAGCGAGTAATGATGATAAGCGCATAGTAAGCATGGCCTGGACAGTCAGAATCAATATATGACGCAATCAACCGGCGGCAGAGAAGTTGTGCTTTGGCAGCGATATCGAAATTCAGGGTAATATCATGGCACAAAAGCAGTCGTCCACATGGAGGTTCACCCGCGGAGGTGTAATACGCAAGTCATGTACAAAACAGCCGACGTCAACTCCCGTTCAGTATGGTCACGTGCATGTATGCTCGTACACATGCATGCATCTCCAGCCCGGAGCGGTTGTTGTTCGTTCATTACAAGTAGAGCATGTTTCAGGCTCTTCGCAACCCCGCTCATGATTCCGCTAAATACCGTCGGAACGTGAAACATGGTTCGCTGATGATGATGTGCTCCAGGACTGGCCGACGAGTCAAACAGGGTCGGTTTCGACGCAAGGCTTGTCAGCGTGCGGAGCGGAGATACGGACCTTGTCAGGGTACCGTAAGCACCAAAGCTTTTAGAGCGTATGCATGCATGTAGCAACTAGAATGTAGCTAGCAGGTTTTCTGCCTGCTGACTGAGCTGGTCGGGAAGTTTGCTGAGGTGAGCCGTGAGCGCTTCGGAACAAACAATACAGCCCTATCGAGGAACCACGGCAGGAGCACCAGCACGTCAAAGGACGATATTTCTTTTGATGTAAATTGAAAACCAAAAGTCTGGAAGAGTAGTAGAAAAATGTACTCTCCAATACAGACCTATTGCTCATATTGAATTTTGGATTGGATAGAAAAATTGCCCACAGCAACTACCCCTGCCGTGTGTTCCATCGTATGTGCCGACTTGCTGCACAATGCGCGATGCGGAGTTGAGACGGAGACCCTGCTACTGTATACGACGTCTGCAGATCATGCGAAACACCGGTCCGTAAAGCTTATGTGGTCCATGCAGGGTGTATCTGGTATCTGGTATGTGGTATTGCAGAGCCGCGCTATATCGGCAACGCCCCTACTCACGGACGTCGGAAGGTGTTCAGTGCAGGCAGGTGTTTAGGTGGGATCTATATTACTCCCGCATGTTTGGGGCGAGGAAGAGGAATAGATGGCTTCCAGAAGCTACAGCTATCTGTCTGTGCTGCAAGCCTCATTAATTCACTATAGGAGGCTTGGCGGGTTGAGAGACGGAGAGCTCGGCATGCATCCATAGCGGTCGGTTCAGCAAATTAGCGATCAACAGCAATCAAAAAGCATCGGTGGCCACAATGCGACTCCGGTACCTCGGCACTGCAATAGACATGTTGCATAGGAGAGGGAAGGATGCGCAGCGGTAAAGGTCTCTGGGCCAGACGGATAAATTGAGCCGTCAGGAGGACTTTTGAGCGGTCTTGTCAGCTCGTCGAGGATTCTAGGCTAGTGTGATCGGGCGCTATCGGGTCAACGCCATTGCTTGGCCTACCTTAATTTTTCCATCGGTTCCGGGCAGCCCCTCAAGTCGAGAGGGGGGGGGGCCTTGCTATTGTACGGGACGATGGCGTATTCTGGACTTGGGGTACGCAGCTGTGGTACGCAGCACGTGGGCTTGTTGCTAGCCCATGACCTTTGCATTCGTAACGGCAGATTGAGTCATGTATAGTACAGAGACGACAACAGGCAGAAGACGAAAGTCGCGACTAGACATGTTGCATCGCCACCTGGTGGACTGCAGTGTGTTGTTGCATGCTTAGTCGACCAGCTGATCATTGCTGCTTAGGGAGGGTGCGGTTGGCCGAATCCCGGGGTTGAGCGGCGGGTTGAAATTATGCTTAAGTCTTGCGCCAACCTTATCTCCCACCTTGCAGATGTAAGCGAGTCGATTGGAGACGGCCTGTATCGACACTTGTATCCTGTACTGCGAATGCGGCGACAATGGAGAGCGGGCAGTCATGGCAAAGAGCATCAGACGACGGGTTGCTGGGACGCGCAAAGGGCAGCTAGTTGTGGAAGAGGTTAAATTCAGATTTCCCAATGCGAAACGTGTGGATTGGAGTGTGGAGAAGCCAACGCTGGGCAGGCATGACAAGTCGGATGACGCGGCTTTGGACCGAATTTGCTGATAAGACAAGCAGCGGCCGTTGCCATTTTACGCGGAGTTGGGAGGGGGCTTGGCTAGTTCTCGAAACAGATGCTGTTTGCTACTTGGCAGGACTGAAATGACCTGTGCCAATGATGTCCGACTCGGCCCTTTGTCTCTCTCGGGCAGCTAAGATGGCTAGGGGATGCCGGGGCCCATGGCAAGTTACAGAAAGCAAAGTGCCGTAGTCTGCAGCCTTTGGCAGCTCTGAAGGGACAGTGTGTAGACAGGATTTAGCGTGGTGGGCACGGTGATGTGCTGCCTAGTTTATCCTCTAGTGGGACAAACATGTTTGTAACCTTGGCAATGTCTCATGGAGGGCTTGCAAGACGGAGTTGCTGCGGACGAAAACAAAGCGTAAGCTTGGAAGCGGGAATCGCGACGAGCTCCGACGCCCAGTTCTTGTTGCTGGAAGCGGGTGTGCGCCACGGTCTTGTGATACCGTCAGCCTGGATGGATAGCTCGGATCGGCGTGGAACGCACGGAGGTAAGCTTAAACAACTGACACCAGGCTTAATCAAAACGCATGGCCGAGCGTCTAGGCGAATGGGCTGAGAAGTAGCAAGCACCGAATTACGTTGCTGTGGAGCTGAGCAAGACGCCTGTTCCACCAAGCAGGCTGAGCGCCAGGGCTGGCTAGCGAGTCGGGCTTGTTGCACGCAAGCAAGTTGGCAGGCCAGGCAGCGGCTGTTTGCAGGTGTGCGATGTGCGGTGTGTGGTGTACGGTGTGCGGGTTGTGTCGAGGGTGAAGGGCAGCTTGGTAGGCAACCGAGATGCTATTCTTACCCGGAACCGAGCAACTTCCTTTGTTCCGCAGCGGCAGCAGTCAGCTCCAAGGAACTGGGGGCCAGACGCACCGCAAGTATCGCCCGTTTCCAAGGCCGCCGAGAGGCGCAGTAGCGTGGTGGAGGGTGGACGAGTATTGTGTAGAGAGTCGAGGCAGGGGGGGCCAAGTCTGCCAAAGCATGCCATGACTGCGACAAAGTGGTGCAGAGGCGCCAATCGAGGACTCCGCGCTCACACGGACTTTTGCAACGCCTTGGCTCTGCTTGGTACAATGAATGTCGAGGCGCCAGTGACAGCCAAGCAGGACAAGCCGGACTGACGGACGGGCTGCACCACACGGCGAAGCCTTGGGAGGTGTCAGAGCTGGGGTGGTTGTGGGTCTGCCAAGGGATCGAAGGCTTGTGGAAAATAAAGATTCGTTTAGAGTTGTCCGGCACACAAAGCTTGGCTGATGGCCACCGTCGCCGCTGGGCGCTGGGCGCTGCCCACTGCGCCGTACTGCACTGGGGGCGTCATGGCCGAGGCCGTCGGCGTGGCCCATCATCTCTGGGGCGTTGCTGGATGCCGAGTGGGCATCGAATGGGTACGGCGAGCTGGCTTACCTATGCAGCACCGACGGTACGTACTTGGGCCCTCGACCGCAGACGGCCAGTGAACAACCACCTACTGACAGCGAGCCGGGGTCGGTATAAAGCTTGTCGCGGCTGCTTGTGGGCCTTATTTCGCTATCAGACGCCACTCCACGTCTCGGCGGCGATCAAGAAGCACCACCCCAGCGCCGAGAAAGGGCCAAAAAGACATTCCTGGACAATCCTGGGTCCCAAAGTCCCAAGCCTGCACCGCCCGCCCCGAGTACATGAGGGCAGATGACTGCTCCATTGCCCTTTTGTAACCTTTTTGCGCCCCCCCCCCCCCCCACCCGATCCATCTTCCCATGCCGCCCTGCCCATCGGCTCGCCCATCTTTCACCACATCCCTTTGGCTTTCTGATCGTCACTCGGATTTGCGCAACCTCGCAGACCGTGCTTGGTCCCACACCTCTCGTCTCGTCACAGTCGCACATTGCCTTTTTGTAAGTGTCTATCCATTCATCTCTTGTGCCTCCGAGCCGCTCTTCTCGTGTCATGGCCGGCCTGCTGTTCGGTGGCATGCCATGCTCAGCCAACATCATGCGTACTCTTACATCTCCGAGCTTGCCGGAAACCCCCCCTCCCCTGCAACCCTCGGCGCTGCTCGCTTTGTAAGATTATAACAGCACAATTTTCCCGTCCCCACAAGGAGGCTACGGCCATTGCTTTTCTCTGGCGCCCGCCCCGCCGCACCATAGGTGGATATGCTTCGGCTAACACAAGCCCTTAGACACCCCATGAGGCATTGACCTTGTAAAACTCCTTACGCTACCAAAACTAAATACTACGCTTGCTGCTACTGCTACTGCTACTGCTACCCTTACCATCACCATCGCCCACCGTCAGCACATGAGCACCATCACCATGGAGACATACCACGGACACGTTCGCACGCCCAACGATGCCATCATTCTATTCGAGGCCTGCCGCATTGGAATATTACCGCGAGTGCAGCGACGCCTGTCCGAGAAGGAGCGCCAGCAAATAAAGTCGGGCTCAGTGTTCGTCTGGGACGAGCGCGAGGCGGGCATGAGGCGGTGGACAGACGGAAAGTCGTGGAGTGCGAGTCGCGTTTCAGGCAGCTTCCTCACATACCGAGAGATGGAAGGCAAACGCGGAGGCAGCGCAGTACCTGCAGCTCCCGTCGCCAAGCGGGCGTCTGGAAAGTCTCCCGACGGCTCATCGAATGGAGACTCGGAAGGCGAGGGGCCAGACGGGTACAGGTACAAGCCAGACGGCCTGATGAAGCAGTCTTTCAGCATCACCACGCAGAGCGGACAGCACCTCCACCTCATCAGCTACTACTCGCGCTCAAATTCAAACAACCTCCCGCAACCCGCCAACGACGCCCAACTGCGACACATCCGCCCTCCAAAGAACATGTATCCAGAGTCGGCAGTCAACGAGACCCAGACCGTGCCTGCCGTCACCCGTGGCCCAATGCCCGGCTCACCATACAGCGCACCTGGACACAGCATGGCTCCGTCTTCGCCATATACGCGCGGCGGGCCCGTCGCGCCCATGTACGCCGTCCCCGTGTATCCACCCACTCCACCCAATGGCACCTCACCACTGCATCCCTACTATCCGCAACACCCGTACTTCTACCCCGGCCTCATCTATGCACAGCCTCAATATCACCCACAAGCTCATGTCTACGACCGCCCACCGCAGCACCCGCATGCCCCCCAAGCTCACCATCCAATGCTCATGCAGCATCCCGCCTACGCAGCGCATGCCGCGCACGCTGCCCACGCTGCCCAACAGTACATGGCGACACCTTCAACCCGCCCTCCATCCACTGCGGAACAAGCACAACATGCACACATTCAACGTGGTAGTGTAGTCGCGCCTCCCCCAGCGCCTGCACAAGCCATTCCCGAGCAAGGCCCACAACTGCCAGCCATCAATGGTGCTGCCGCTGCGGGAAACACAAACAAGCCACCGACTCCAGAGCCCTCGGACAAGTCAGACTCTCGCGCACCCGAGTCGAATGGCCCAACAGCACAGCGACCACTTCCGACACTCGGCTCATTACTGAACGGTGATAGCCAGGACAAGGATAACCAGAACAGCAGCCGTTCTGGCAGTCGCAGCCCGAATACTGCAACGAGATTCCCTCGCGATCTCGCGCCGGAGAGGCTTGCAAAGAACAGCACTGCTGCCGACAGCAGCGCGCTCAACAAGCTCAACAGCGTATTCGTCCGGTCATAGCAAACCTGACTGAAAAGACGCGCCAACAGACTTGCGTCATGTCTACGAGGCGCCACCTTTTCTGTCTCTCTCTCTCCTTCTTTCTTCATTTCTCTTCTGACGCACATGACACTTGTTCTCCTCTGCTCTTTTTCTTTCGAGTACGCGAGCGTTTTTGGAAGCATTTACGAACTGCATATGCACGGCGTTTAGGTACCTTGGCTACATGGGCATCATGAGGAGCCTGGGCGTGGTTCACAGCATCGGCCGAGATCCGGCTTGGAGTTTTACGGCATATGTACAGTTGTGTCATCACGGATGTATTAGGGCATAACGCTAGTATTAAACCCAGTATTGCTATGGGAATATCATCAGACCCTAATTACACTAAATGTCACACGTTGCACCTTGATGTTGCTCCCTTTAAACTTTTAGAGTTGGTTTCATGCTTAATGCCTAATCGTACCGTGCCCGATAAGCTCAACCAAGCTTTGACATCATCACCAACATCGGCTCGCCCCATCGGCTCGCCCCATCAGCTTTCGCTCAACAACCACAGCCAAGTCCAAGTCCTCGGTTGCTTCTGTTGCGCATCGTGACAGCCGTATCCTATTACCACACATGTCCGATCTTTCGGAACACAAGTGCCACAGACACTGCAGTGCAGCTTCCTGTTGCGGAAGCGTCACTGTCTATCATGTCATCCCGCCGTTGGCCTATCTTCCCATGCCGCGGATCAACGCGAACAGTAACCCCGCAGGGTGCATGTGGTATCGCCCACGGACAGGGTTCTTATCACCTAGCACGTCAATGGCGCGCGGGAAACGCCACGGTTCTTGTGCTCGGCTTTCCGCTTCTTGACACTTTTGACACTAGACGACCTTGTTCCGTCGATGCTATATGAGCAACTAGGCGCATTCCGACTGTCAATTTCCACAGATTTGCCATTTTACAAGGGGACAAACGCAATTGAAACGCAATGGCGGCTGCAATTGAACAGCCCAGTCCATCGACGGACGTGGAGAAAGAGACGGCGATCGAGGACAACAGCACGGGGATCAAGAAGGTCATACCCAAAGGCCTCGAAGAAAAGCTCCTGAAGCATTCGCACGATGCAGACGCGGCGATGAAGGCCTATGAAGGCATGGAGGGCCAAGTCATTGAGTTGACCGAGGAGAAGAACAGGGCGCTTTTGAGGAAGATTGACATGCATCTGATGCCTGTGAGTCCTGAACCAGCGTATAGACTGTCACACAATGTCTGATAAGATTCCAGATCATGTGCATCGTTTATGGCTTGAATTATCTAGGTATGCACATGGCCTTGTTCAAACTCTGAAGTTGAGCATGCACTCACTACTCTGTACATAGACAAGACGACCCTTTCTTACGCCAGTATCATGGGTCTTCGACTCCCTCCCTCTGACAACAAACTAAAATCTGGCATTAATCTCAAAGGAGACGAATACTCATGGCTTAGCAGCATGTTCTACTTTGGCTACATTGCGTGGGAATATCCCACAACACGGCTACTTCAAGTTCTTCCACTAGGCAAATACTGTAAGCCGTTTTGGATTGTCTGCTAGAACTTGCAGAAATGACTGACACCAGAGAAGCGGCTTTCAACATCATAATGTGGGGCCTCGTACTCTCCTGCTTCGCAGCCGCGGAAAATTACGCCGGCGCACTTGCTATCCGCTTCTTCCTCGGCGTCTTCGAATCAGCCGTAACCCCCGGCTTCGCCCTCTTCACCTCGCAATGGTACACCAAAAAAGAGCAGGGCTCGCGCACTGGCATCTGGTTCAGTTTCAACGGGTTCGCCCAAATCTTCGGCGGCTGCCTCGCCTACGGCATTGCTGTCGGGTGCCGGAAATCTGGTACCACGATTGAGCCCTGGAAAATCATCTTCCTCGTTACCGGTCTGCTGACAATGTGTCTGGGTGTCTTGTTCCTGTGGATTGTGCCAGACAACCAGTTGAATTGCAGGTGGTTGAGTAAAGAAGATCGGCTGCTGGCCATTGAGCGCATTCGAGTCAACGCTCAGGGAGTGGGTAATAAACACTTCAAGTGGTATCAGTTGAAGGAGGCGCTGGTGGACCCGTTGAGTTGGGCCTTTTTCTTCTACGCGCTCATCGCTGACATTCCAAATGGTGAGAAAAGCCGTCTCCTATCCCACCTTTTCCCAGATGAAAGACTTACAACAACGAAAAGGTGGCTTATCAAACTTCTTCTCCCAACTCATTGTTGGTTTTGGCTACACCCCCGAGCAGTCGCTTCTCTACGGTACCCCTGGTGGCGCCGTCGAAGTTGTTTTCCTTATCGCGTGTGGTTATGCGGGCGACAAGTACGGGTACCGGATTCTCATATCCATGATTGGGCTCTGCACCGCTATCATCGGCATGATCCTCATCGTTGCGCTTCCCCTGACAAACAACTCTGGTCGTCTGGCAGGGTACTATCTCACGCAAGCTAGTCCAACACCGTTTGTGGCGCTTTTGAGTTTGATCTCTAGCAATGTGGCTGGGTACACCAAGAAGACTACTGTTGCGGCCATGTTCCTGATTGGATACTGTGTGGGAAATATCATTGGTATGGCTCTTTACAACCCCTCCATTTTCGTTACTTTTCTCTCTCTCTCTCTCTCTATAGTCAATCAAAGTAGAAAGCTAACACACGAGATACAGGTCCACAGACCTTCCGTCCTTCAGACGCGCCCCGCTACGTCCCTGCAGAAGTCACAATCATCGTTTGCTGGGGTGTTTGTCTTGGTATCCTTGCCTTTATCCACCTTTACTGCGTGTGGCAGAACAAGAAGAAGGCGCAAATTCGCGAGAGTCCAGAGTATGTGAGACTAGAGAATCAGGAGTAAGTCTACTTGTTCTGCAAAGTTTGCTTGTCTGTATGAGGGGACTAACGGAGTTTTACAGGTGGCTTGATCTTACCGACAAGGAGAACCCAGAGTTTATTTATACGTTGTAGGGCGGGAGGGGGTTTGCGTGACTTTGGTCTGAAGATTATCTTGCTTTGCACCTACCTAATATACGGTAGGCGTGGTGGAAGATGATACCCTTCAGATAGGATAGGTAGGTGAGTCCATAATACAGGATTATTAGCCATGTATCTCATCTAGGTAACAATAAACATCCAATACTCTCACCGTGATTGCCTCGGGAAAAAAAAAGAGGGAAGAGAAGAGAAAACGAAAGGCTCACTGGAATCATGGTGTGGTTGATTGCATCAAAAACGTCAGCTTCTTCTTCATTGCTCATTTGCTAACCGGTAAAGAAACAGAAAGAACAATCAACCCTCGCTTCCAATCTACAAGTCTTCTCCCCACCCTCACTACATCACTGTACTACGACGAGCACGTGGCCAACATGGTAGTCAAGGCACTCTTCTCCGCACTCGTAATGGTCAAAGCATACACGCTCTTGACCTTGATCCACATCTTGCTGTAGGTGCAGTAGTAGCTCGTTAGCGGGGGCTTCCAGTCCTCGGGGCCCTTGTCGCCCTTTTCTTGGTTTACATTGTCGGTTACGGCGAGGAGTTGGGGGTTGGTCAGGTCGTTTGCAAACGTCTGACGCTGGGCTGTGGTCCACGCAGCGGCACCGGACTAGATTTTGTTGTTAGGTTTGTGGATGTATATATATATATGTATATATCGGGGTGGATGGAAAAAGATGGGGAGGCATAAACGTACCTTCCAGGCATTGCTCAATGGCACCATGTGGTCAATGTCGACGTCGCTGGCGGCAGTCCATGTGGCGCCGTCGTAGGGGCTGAACCAGCTTCCAGAGGTAGACGAGCAAGCGTCGTTTGTGACGACGTTTGTTCCATCGCGCTTTAGCACCGTCTCGCGCGTGTTGCAGGTGCCGGACTGGGTGATCCAGTGGGGAAAGAGATCGCGCGAGTAGCCGTCCTGCGGCCCTTGGGCGGCAACGGTGAGACCGGCAAGGAGGGTGGTGGCCGTCGCTTTGCTGGGAACGTTGGGAGGGGCGCGGGCATCCAGCGTGACTGGTGCAGGCGCAGCCGAAACAAGAGCAGCCGAGGCCACGGCAATGAAGATGGATGTCTTCATGGTTGGACAAGTCTTGGTGACGGAGAGGGGTGTGTGGGTATGTATGAGAGATGCCTCGCCTTGCCTTGTCTTTTTTTTTTACTTGCAGTTACATGACTTCCGTACCCTTCTTATATACTCACCCTCTCTCGTACCTCTTCGGCCACTCTCACACATGCTCTTTGCCTCTCAACACCAATGACATGCACCACGCGCACTTTGTCTCTCCGAACCCTCATATCCACCAAGCCTACAACCGGCACCATTGCGCTCACGACCCCCCCAATCAGGCAGGTCAAGAAACAAGCCAAGTATGCGGTACCCCTGTCCATCCACCTACCTAGTCGGGCCATAACTGAGCTGTTCGTGTACCTGATCAGCAGTTGTTTACTTTTGTTGCCAGCTACACAAGACCAGCCTGTGGGTTTGCCTTCCTTTCGTGGGTTACGGGGCCGACCTATCTGCATGTGCATACAGCGGATGACTTGCAGTGCCGTGCATGGACTAGCAGGAAGGCGTAGATTACTTTTGTTACAACCAGAGTAGCTTTCACCCTCCCAGGTGCTCTTATCGCGGCCTGTGATAGGGTGCGGGGTGATATTGGCAACAGCCTGCCGATCAATCATCTTGATTGGGCCATGTGGGCTCGATATGAAACCCCCCAATTGTTCGATTTTCGATAAACTTCCGGCGCTTCCTGCGCCGGAGATCCCGCACCGATGGGCAACCACGGGGGCGACTGAGCGAATGGGTCATGTCAGATGGCCAACGTGAAAGATTGCTGGCTTGGTGGTGAAGTGGTCAGCGAGTGAGTGCGGGCTTTGATTGGTCGCTGCCCCACTTCCAAGGGTCCGGCATCGGCCTTGGCTGGAAGAAAGAAAGATGCTGGCTTTGAGAGGGCTTGTCAAGCTGTTTGCTGCATGGTACGGCCCCCAACTCTACACCATCAAGTACGCAGTTACGGGGTTCCCGCAATCTCATCAAGCCCACACACATATCCGGGCAATGTGCGACACCATACACTTGAAAAGTGAGCGCCACCAAGATGAAGAACCATCATGTCTGGTGTTTGAATGGATGCACAAAGACTGGAAATTGCCATACCCTCGTCTGAGTTTCAGAGTAGCCCAAAGCTGCCAAAAACTTGTCTCCAAGGCGGTCCTGTCGGCCCTCCAGCTTTTCAACACACTCAATGCTGCTCACACAGGTAGGTATATATCTTGCCCTGTTCTTGCACGTAGTAACTGAAATTTAGTGCAGATGCTAACCCAAACCACATCTACATTAGTCACGTCCATGGGAGTTTCTCCAGTTGCTAAGCTGGGTGAGTTGGGAAATCGCAAGTATGAAAACTCCATCCTTCAAGGATTGTACAATCTCAATAAGTGCCATTCTGTCATACTACCGAGTCGGTCTCTTGTAAGGAGAAATCTCCATACTACCCAGCATGGTCCCCATGCTTAATATGATCATGTGACACACCCCGTATCTACAACCAAGTCTCGACTTTCTTATAGTGGTCAAAGATGGGCGGGTAGCGCAACGTACTCGGAGCTTGCTGTGTCGAGCGCCGGAGATTTGGCAAGGTCATGTGTGTCGACATGCCTCAGATGCCTGGTTACTCGGAGTCATGGTTAGTTACTGATAATGTGCGTCTCGAAAGGCGATGCTAATGTAGACAATTGACAACAAAGTCCACTGCTACGTATCCTCTTCGGCGCAACCGATAAAATCATAGATGACCACACCGAAGCATGGTGTATTGCAAAAGTAATGCTTCTCCTTGGGGGGCCCATAGGCTAAACCTATCGGCAATGAGACCTACAAGGATGAGTCTGCACTGGCGGAACAACTAGCTGTCATGGACCATCCGGGTGATGATACAAAACTCATCACTAGAGACCACTTGGCGTAGAGAACTAGAGCATATTCCAGATCTCCTGGTCCCACGGAAAACGCTGGACTTCATCGAGTCCATACTCGTTATTGACCCAAAAAACCGCCTACGGCTGCAGAAGCATTGATGCACTCGTTACTTGCAGGCTACTGTGTAGGCAGAACAATGCTCTTACAAAAATGCTGCATCCAGCAAATTTGGCGGAAGAGCCGGAACGAACGTGCATGAATCTCACAGGGATGATATTGAGAGCGTGTAGGATATTGGTGTCTGTACATTATGTGGCGAGATACTCCAAAGTCTCGGCGCCTTGTAATTAAGGCTATCCAAATCAAAGCTTGGTATGCCAACCCTTTAGTGCCGTCATGGACACCTTGCACCAAAACTGCCGTTTCGAGTATGTTCGCCCCAATTTCGGGGCCTTGGAAACTTGGCTGACGACTCCTCGGAGTGATAGCGACGCTTTATTGGATAGGCGAGATGGTAGACCTTTCCAGGGGTTACAAGGCTGGGTACATGTTGACCACATGTGCATGTCATAATAGCTCGGATCCTGGTATACATATTACCCGTACAAATGTAGTACATGTAGCACTTGTGGTATTAAGAATTGGAGAGAGAGAGATCGGGCGCTGTGGAATTTTGGAATGGGCCGGTGGTTGTGGTTCACCATGGCGGGTCTTATGCGGCAAAGTCAAAGTCCTTGAACGCCTCTTTGAACTTTTCAACATCCTGCTCTTCCTGGGCCTGTGTTTGCCCACAATCTTTCCAATCAACGCGTCGGTCGAGCCTTAGCAGCTTTGCCAACACCTCCCGTCCAAATTGGTTATGGAACCGTATCTCCTCATTGAAGCGCATTATGTAGCTCGTCTGCTTATCAGGATCATCATTCGGATTCCACACCAAAACCCTGAAGAAGTCGCTCGTCTCTTCGAAGCCGTCGCCGACATCTTCTTTTTGAAACTTTGGCCAGTGTAGATTCTCCGCCAATGCCTTGAAGGCGGCTTCTACAAGTCCCTTGCTGATGAGATCTGCATTTACTGGGAGGTATTGCCAGTGCGTGTGCGGCAAGCTGGATTTACTGACTTCCCAGGTGACAGACCCATATTCCTTGTCTGCCACAGAGTTCAACATTCTGTTCATTGAGCGCCGGTATCTTTGCATCTCAGCGTAAGTTGCACGGCGTTCTTCCTCTTCCATTGAGCCTAGCGTAGGCTGGTGGGTAAATGGGATAATGAGCATATGGCAGGGGAAGCCAAGTTTAGCAAACGTTTGTGGAGTCGGTAGTGGGCCTTTTGCCGTGGTCAGGTATGAGTTCTCGCCGATGGAGGTCACCAGATGAGTCGCAATATTCTCATTTGCCAAACAGAAGAAGCACTCGGACGCTGCAATGGGTCCGCGAGACTCGCCCTTGCGCCTCTTGTTGCCTCTTCGACCGCGGTTCCCATCGTCATAGACTAGATGCTGTTCACGATGCTCTGGTGCTGCCCGCTTTTTCTCTGAGAGCGCCACAGGGCACGCTGTTGAGCCAGCTGGTGGTGAGATTGGGTGGCTCGCTGAAGGCTCAAGAGAAAAGGCATAGATCCATTTTTGCTTGTTGGGGTTACCGTAGGACGCCAGGCTAATGAAGCGCGTTACCGGGTAGAGGTTATCAGTCTCATCACTCGGCGCATGGAAGAATGGCTCTCGCTCGTAGAAGGTGCCACCAGAAGTCGAGAAATGGTACTTGGGCTTTAGTATGATATCCAAGTCTGCGATGCATTGCTGCGCTGTTGGCTCTACGTCAGGGTTGAACTCGACTTTGGACCGCTTTCGAATATCTTCTGGCCACTCGTTGGTGACGAGGATGTCCGCCGTCGTGGCCCCTCTTAGAATCTTGGCATCGGTCTCGCTGTAGAAAGGCGGGTACTTGTCCTTGGACTGGCCGGCCACAATGTTCGGATCCAGCCGCCCTCCTAGCGCAACTATGCGGATGCCTTCTGACGTCTTCATAGTCGTCCGCTTACCGAGAAAGAAGAGGTTGTGGCATAACTCATCGCTCGATGATTCCAACTTTTGAACGACTGCTGGTGGAAGAGGATGGTTGCCAAGAGCGAAGTATGTCGGCAGTGGTACGTCGATGTTTCCGTCAATGAGCGACTGGACATCAGCGGCGGCCTCTGTCTCAGCTGAGGAGGCAAACAAATCACCAGCAACAAGGGCGAAAGCAAAGTTGTTCTTTGCTTGCAATGCGCCCAACTTTTGGAAGACGGCCTTGAAATGACCGCTGACGTCACCCACGACAACGCTGAGCGCGTCAGTATTCTGCAGGTCGAATAGCTTCTAATTCCATGTTCCCACTTACATCTTGGAAGCCATGGTGGGAGATGATGTTGGCGTTGATGTTGATGTGGTGATGCTGGGCAGACGCGTGGTGGTGAGGATGGTTGATAGGCGCGTCGGAGACCTCGGTGGTGCCAGGGTCCAACTTTTTTGTTAGCGCGTGAATTTCTAGTGGAGCATCGAGTGAAGATGCAACCTCCGCACCGCAGCCTCAGCACGACTGCACACCATGGCCGCCATGTCACGAGGCACTACCGCAAAGCCCGCTGCAAAGCCGAGTTCCAAAGTAACAAAGTCGATGCGCCCACAGAAACGAGTCAAGGGTGGCACTGAATCGACGAAAAACCATGTCTTCAAGGGCTTCACCCAGCGCATTGCCCAGCTCAAGATTGAACCCATCCGCCGCGGTCGCAGCACCATTCTCGACGATGCCGAGCTCGAATCCACCTTTTCGTACTTTCGCGACTCCTTTATGGAATGGAGGGAACTCAACATGTCCGAAGCCTTCACCAACTTTGCCCGCAAAGTTGCGCCACTCTGCGACAGCCTTCCCCAGGTTCTCCACCACAGCGACCGCATCTTCGAATTGCTGGTAGAATACATTGAAAAGGGCGAGAGATTCAGCCAGGAACCACTGCTCAGCCTCATGGCGCATCTTGCACACGACCTAGGCGAAAGGTTCGAGAAGCACTTTGAGAAAGCAGTCAAGACGGTATCGCATCTGGCAGCTACACATGCTGATGTTGAGGTCATCGAGTGGGCTTTTGGCTGCCTGGCATGGCTGTTCAAGTACCTCTCGCGGCTGTTAGTGCCCAACCTACAGCCCGTTTTCGATCTCATGTCGCCCTTGCTGGGCAGAGAGCGCCAGAAAGCTTTTGTATCTCGTTTTGCCGCCGAGTCGCTCAGCTTCCTGGTTCGCAAAGCGGGCGCTGGCTATCATAGAGAAAAGACGCCACTCAGGTCGATAATCAAGCACATATCAGATCAGCTAAAGGACCAGCAAGAATCCGCCAAAGACTACGCCTTCCAGCAAGGTCTCATGTACCTCTTGACCGATTCGCTAAAGGGCGTACAGCGAGGTTTTCACTCAAGCGCTACAGCAATCTTACAAGAGCTCTTGGCAGAGACATACAACGAAGAGCATCTTCAGTTCCGGATTCCGCCTCTCGAGCCGGTCCTCGTCGGAGTTCTCACAGCCGCCATACACCACACAGATGCAGAGAATTTCGAGCCCTTGCTTGAGGTGCTCCTTACGGAGATAGACAAGGTATCGTCTGATATACGCTATGCGGGCCTCTCATCTCGCTTGCTGTTAGTTGTAGGCGGCGTGCGCCAAGGTGACCGTATAGACGACTGGAGGCCTGTCCTGAACACCGTTAGTCATTTACTTGGCTCCACGAAGACTTCAACTGATCTCGATCCTGTTGATGCGTGGGAATTGCTATCCATCACATCCGTTGTCTTCCAGTATTGCGCATTAGATGCAGCAATCCCCCACGAAAATCTCCTTAAAGAGCTTACCCGGAGTCCATGGGAACCTTATTTCCTACCCTTTTGCAATCTTTTTGCTGGTCTGGGAGCAGATAGGTTCAGAATGCTGCTACTTGCGCACTTCAAGAGGTTCGACCTTACGCACCCTCCACATGTGTTTATTTGCTGATGTTTATCTAGCTTTGTTGCACAAAAAGCCCATGAGTACGGTTCTCAATTCTGCGCTATCCTTCCCCAACTCTACCAGAGCGGCGCATTGGCGAGCAGCGCTTTACAGGCTTCCGACCGCTGGCAGGCAACCTTGACTGAGCCATTCGATAAACTCGTTGAGTCCGGACATGGTAGCGCTGAGTTGGATCATGAGACTTTCTACTGCAACGCTCTACTGGACACCATAGAGACGCTACGCATAGCTGACGATAAGACACATGGGATATGCGATGACCTCGTAAATCTTCTCAAAAATGCCGCCCAGATCGACAAAGGAAACCCTCAGCGCACTGTAGATCGGTTCGCCACCGGAAATGGTTTCCAATTCCTTGTCAGGAAATGCCACAATAGCGACTTAGTAATTGGCCTCTGGCCTGCTTTGTGCGAAACTTCCGCTGTATTTGGCCACTCCGTTTCCTTTTGGTACGCGCTGCTGGATTTATTGAAACAGGAGAGAGCGAGCCTCGACATTACCGGAGCGCACATGGAGCCTCTCAAGCGAACTCTCATGCACTGCCTGGCGTCACCCTCACATGATCTGAGACTCACAGCTATATATGCGCTGCAATTTGTTGTAGGGGAGAATGAGGAGTTACAGGATATCCTGTCGGTTGCAATGTTAATCGAGCAGACACCACCAAACCTCGAGACACAACGATCCATTGCGATGCGCGTCGGACAACTCGCAAAGCTGTATCCGAATGTATGCTCCAATGAATGGATAGGTGAGGCTATACCCGCTTTCTGCATGGGTCTCCTACATGTACGCCTAGCTTCAGTATGGGACGACAGTTGCTCAGCGCTGAAAGCCATGTGTGATACAAAAGAGGGAGAAGGGTTTGTCACCCAGATCGTTTTCGAGTGTTTGACTGCTGTCAACACCGACGAGAGCGCAGACAGCGGAACGCAGGCACCCTCTTCGCAACGACCTTATGCTACCGAATTTCAGTGCACCAACCTAATGCAGCTACAAGAGCTTGTAGCCAACATTCAAGCGCAGTCCGACAACATAGATGACCAGCTGGAGGTTATATTCAAGGAAAGACACGCCGACGTGCCTTTCCACAACCCTTTCAGTAGAACACAAGCCCTAAAAGTGTTGGGGGTTCTGCCACATATCGCGGAGAAGCGCTCACGACTCCTGGTTCCTGTGCTCCTCATGTGGGCCTTGGATCATGCTACGCCAATACCCGACGTCGATTCAGAAGAAGCAATCTCCGTCACGTCACAGGGTCGCTGGGCAAGGAAGGACCAAAAAGCAATGCTCTCGATCTTTGCAAAGTTCAACAATCCCAAGGTTCTCTATCGAACAGATGAGGTCCGCGAGGCCTTGCTTGTGTTATTGAGCAACGGAGATGTTGAGATTCAAAAGGCAGCACTGAAAGCCCTGCTTACTTGGAAGGATCCTACCATCGCTGCATACCAGGAACAACTACTGAACTTGCTCGATGACGAGCGGTTCCGAGATGAGCTGCCCATCTTCCTCAGTGAAGGAAAACTCCAGGATTCTGACGTCAAGCAAGTACTCCCCCTCATTCTGCGGCTGTTGTATGGCAAGATCATAGCTGGAAAACGGGGTCTTGAATCAAAGAGAAAGGCTGTCTTCGTCGGTCTGAAAAATAGGTTCGGCGACGGTGCCATACATCAGTTCTTGCAAATTGCCTTTGGGCCCTTGGGCCGCATTTCAGTTCTGAAGAATTCCCAATTGGACGAGGAACTGCTGCAGAAGGACCTAGTGGATGCACGTAAGCAGGTCGGAATGATAAACCTGTTGGACGACTTGCTCACCACCTTCGCAACTACCTTCGTCCCATTTACCAAAACCGTCGTCGATCCCATCCTCTACTGCGCGATTAAAGCTTCAAGAGATCTCTCAGCCTCAATCGACCGTGAAGGCGACGCAACCCGATCGATGCAAACATCGCTACTCAAAACTATACGGCAGCGTGCTATTCAAATCCTGGGTAGATTGTTTGAGAATTGCCCGGAATTTCACTGGAAGCCATACGTGGGAGTTCTCGTTCAAGAGCTGGTTGAACCTAGGCTCGATCAATTACCTATCGAAACAGCCCAGTCTGCCTCTGCTCTTCTGCGGCTCCTTGCATCGTGGTCAAAATCGTCTCTCACAGCTCCTTTCTTGGTTGAATTCAACCCAGCCATATTATCCAAGGTCATTGAGTGTTTAGAAGTACCGTCCGCTAAAGATGAGGTCAAGTGTTTTGTTCTAGACAATATCATTCGAAGCATAGTGTCTCTTGTTGTGGTAGAAGATGAGACCCCAACAACGGAGTCGAAACTTCTTAAAAACCGCATCCATACAGATCTCATCCAGCCATATTCGACTGTAATTATTCAACAAGTCGGCCAATTACTCCGACAGAGTCCTGGAAAAGAGCTGCTCGAATCTGGAGTCCAGACGGTTGCAGACTTGGCTCCCCATGTGGTTGGTGCGGCAGAATCGCACAGCATGATCGAGATCGCCACTTTCTTGCTCCGCCAGCCTTCGAAACGCGTGAACCCACGGACGAAGCTGGGCTTGCTCAAGATCCTCCACGAGTTCATCCAGCGCTGTGATGATAAGAGTTTAAGCCAGCTATTTGAGACAGTCTACAATGCTGTTTGCCCAATGTACTCCTTTATCCAGGATCGAGTAGCCAGGAATCTGCTTTCCGATGTTCTGCAAGCTCTTTCAGACACAAATGGTGAGCTCATGGTTGTTGCCAAACTCTGCCGCGATCTCAATTCCTTCGCTAAAGGACGTCTGGATGAGCCGGACTTTGAAAAGCGTTCGCAAGCATTCAACAATATCAACGAAGAGGGCTATCGATCCTACACTCTCATGCAGTGGAAACCCTTGGTTTACAATATGCTCTATCTCATCAAGGACAACGATGAACTTAGCATTAGAGTGAACGCGTCCTTTTCCCTGCGCCGCTTCAGCGAAATTTCAGTAAGCGACGAATTCAAGACCTTTGTCTCGGTAGCAGTCCTACCAGGAATTCAATCGGGTATGCGGGAGGCATCAGAACTTGTTCGGGTCGAGTACCTTGCAGTTCTTGAGCATCTAGTCAAGACACACTCTGAATGGGCCCCTATAGCAGATTTGCATGTTCTCCTCTCAGAGGACGACGAGGCGTCTTTCTTCGGCAATATCCTGCATATACAGGGACATCGTCGATTGAGAGCATTGCGTCGATTGGCCGCCCATGCTACCCATCTGCGAGGTACAAACGTCTATCAGATCTTGATACCGCTCCTCGAACATTTCGTCTTCAACAAAGGCGATGATGAGGCTGCGGACAGCCTTCTGGGAGAGACAATCAAAACACTCACAGCGTTGACCGAGCGCCTGGAGTGGCCTCAATTCCGTTCTTTGCTGAAACGGTACATTGGCTATTTGGCCACCAAGGAAGATCTCCAAAAGCCAATCATCCGATTGATTGCAGGCTCCATGGATGGGCTAAACAGAGCGGGATGTGCTAAGGGTTATATCGCTACAGCAAAGGTTGAGCCCGATGAAGCTCCAGATGCCATGGATATTGACGAGCCTCTATCAACATTGGCAAAGACTCTTCCACAGCAGGAAAAGCTCAGCAACGATCTGATCAACAATTTCCTGCCGGACTTGACCAGCTTCTTACATAAGAAAGATGAAGCCACTGTCAGTCTACGAGTACCCATTGCGGTCGCAATTGCCAAGGTCCTTCTCGTGCTCCCACCAATGGAGATTGAAAATCGTCTTCCCGGTGTTCTTCTCGATATCTGCTACATCTTAAAGAGCCGTGCTCAGGAAGCTCGCGACATGTCAAGGAACACGCTGAGCGAGATTGCTACGCTCATGGGGCCGGGCTACCTTGGGTTCATTCTAAAGGCGTTACGAACGGCTCTCCAGCGAGGTTACCAACTCCACGTTCTCTCATTCACACTTCATACTATCCTGGTCAAGCTTTCAGAGCAGACGAAGCCAGGTGATCTCGACTACTGCCTTGCAGAGGTTGTGGACGTCGTAAGTAACGCCATAGTGCTAACTGCACAACAAGTTTATGCTGACCTTTTCCCAGATCATGGACGATACCTTCGGTGCTACAGGCCAGGAGAAAGATGCAGAGGAATACATATCCAAGATGAAGGAGGTAAAGAGCAGCAAGAGCTTCGACTCCATGGACATCATAGCAAGATCGGCTACTCCTGCGCACATCATCAAGCTTGTTCTTCCGATCAGGTCGCTCTTGATCGAGAAGCTCAACGCAAGGATGGTTCAGAAGATTGACGAACTCCTGCGGCGTATTGGGTTGGGCGTTCTCCAGAACCCTACAGTCAACAACAGAGATATACTGGTCTTCTGTTATGAGCTTATTCAGGAGGTCTACGCAGCGAATACGTCTACCGAAAAGAAAGCGAAGATTGACCCCAAAAACAAGCGCTACCTGATTAACAACAAAGGTGCTGCCAAGTCCGGAGCGCGACTGAGCACTTCCTCCTATCTCTACAAGATGATTCGCTTTGGCATGGATATCCTCCGAACTGTGATGCGCAAGCATGAAGAGCTTCAGACACCGCAGAACTTGGCTGGCTTCCTGCCCATCATTGGCGATGCCATGGTGCAAGGACAGGAAGAGGTCCAGGTCTCAGCTGTTCGTCTTCTCACGACTATCATCAAAGTTCCCATGACCGAGCTAGACACCAACTGCCCTGTATATATTGATGAAGCGATGCGCGCGATCAAGGGAGCCTTGTCGTCCAACACCGAGCTCGCACAAGCCTCGCTGAAGTTGGTTTCCGCAGTTCTACGGGAGCGACCAAACGTCCGGGTCAAGGAGCGCGACATTGGCAATCTTCTCAAGCGCATGGTGCCTGACTTGGACGAACCGGACCGTTCTGGAGTCACTTTTGGTTTCCTAAAAGCTGTCATGAACCGTCACTTCGACGTTCCTGAGATCTATGAGGCCATGGACAAGGTTGCCGAGATGATGATCACCAACCAGACAAGATCTGCGCGTGATGTTGCTCGCACCCACTACTTCCAGTTTCTGACATCGTACACACAAAGTGAGAAGCGCTTCAAGAAGCAGATTGAATTTCTTCTCAAGAATTTGCGATACGAGCATGTAGAAGGTAGACAATCAGTCATGGAAGCCCTGGATCTCATCATCGGTAAGGCGTTACCCCGGTTCCCGGAGAAGGCACAGTACGAATACCACGGTCTTATGTTTTTGCCGCTCATCAACACCGTGGCGAACGATGACTCAGGAAAGTGCCGAGAGATGGCCAGTCTGCTTGTCAAGAGATTATTTCAACATGCCAGTGACAAGCGATTGCAAAGCTTCGCGGCTGATCTCAAGAGTTGGCTTGAACAAGACGACAACGTGGGCCTGAAACGACTTGGCATCCAATGCTGGGGCTTCTACTTCGAAGCCTTGGAGGACGATGAAGAACCGAAAGAACTCTCATATGTTCTTGACCTACTAGATTCGACAATTGACGAATGCCTGAGTCGACGTGACGATGACGACTGGGAATTGTTGTACTACTCTCTCACCTTGCTTTCTAAAGTATGTAAGAAGTATGCAGACACAATGTTCTCTTCCAACAAAGAGAGCCTGTGGACCGCCGTCCAGGCTAGCACAACCTACCCGCACATGTGGGTCAAGCTCAAAGCTGCGGAGTTGCTGGGCACGTACTTTGCCCATCTCGGCATATCGAACAAGGACAAAGGCTTGGAAGCTCTTCCACTGGAAGGATCTGGTGGCTTGCAGCTTGCAGAACAGAACATGACACAGCTGTGCAATGCTTTCCTGAGAAATCTGCTTAACCCAGAGGTCTCAGAACAGCTTTGTACGCAGAGTGTCAAGAACATTGCCTTCCTAGCACGCTGTCTAGCCGTCAACGGCGCAAAGTGGCACTGGCAAAAGATGGATGAAGACGACGAAGGAGAAGTAGAAGGTACTGTGGCAGCAAAAACAGCAACAGGTGGCGGCGAAGCCTCGGATGCCGAAGAAGAAGAAGAAGATTTTACCGGCTTCTCACCTCCACCAGCACGCACTGAGCTCAAAGCGCCCGTCGACGCCACCCCACCGACAGCCATCCACCGCCTTACAATCCGCCTCTCAGGCATCCTTCGCAAAGACAAATCGACCATGACGTCCAAAACCGCAATCATGAACCTCTTCGACACGCTCGCTGCCAAGTTCCCCCTCGAACCTTTTACCTCTTCTCTCGCACATCTCCTAACCACACTCTCAACCCTCGCATCCACAAACACGGCAGCGCCGCGCTCAGACGCGCACAAGGCCCTGGGGGACAAAGCCAGCGAGGTGATGAATACACTGCAAAAACGACTCGGGACACAAGAGTATCTCAAAGTCATGGCCGAGGTGCAGAAGGGTGTTAGGGAGAGGCGGGAGGAGCGTAGGCGCAAGAGGAAGGTCGAGGCTGTGGTTGATCCGGAGAAGTGGGGCAAGGAGAAGAGGAGACGACATGATGTCAAGAGGGTTAATCGCAAGGAGAAGAGTAAGGAGGAGAGAGGGAAGAGGAGGGGATGGTAGTTGGCTGTGTATAGCATGGTATGCATTTGTGGTGTCTTTTTCTTCGAGTATCTCGGTGCTATTTATTGTTAGTTGTCATGTGAGGGTTAAAAAAGTTTTTCTAGTTGCCATGATTGGTAGGATGGCAAGATGAAGCATTTTTTCCAGTAGCAGTGGTAGTATAAATTGGTCGATTAATCTTTTAGGATTGCACAAACGCGCCTTTTTGCTTCTTATGCTTTGTTTTTACCACCACCCACTATTCTCGTCGGATTCAAAATTCAAAATTCAAATACAAGTATCCAAGGTGCTGGGATTGAACTTTGCAAGGGAAATCAGGCGGAGTATTGTCACATTCATCTGTTGGTGAGATATCACCAGAGGTCCGAAGCTCAAAAAGAGGGTAAGCAAGAAGAAGGAGAAAAAGTTTGATATTCCCGAGTCGGCGCTTAAAGTTGCTTTCCGACAGTTCAAAAGGTAAATGAACGAGAGAGATACCCAGGGCTTTGTTGCACTCTGATTACGACCATAATGTCCTGTCCGCCAGCCTATAAATGCTAGAAAAGAAAAGGCTGGCCCAAGGAGATGCAGCAAAATCCCTCATGGTTCGTAAAGTGGTCATGACCTCTTAACGCCGTGTGCCGACTTCCATAAGCCCTTGAGCGACTGCTTGACACCACGCCAGTCGCAAGCGCGGCAGGCGTTTGTTGTTGTCATCGGGGAAGGAGTGCCGGTCTTTTCCGCTGAAATGGAATTGGTCGTGGTCGAGGAGCGCGTGTCGCCGCCGCGGCTCGAAGAGCGTCGGGAAATCACGCTATCCGTCTTGAGGCCCACAGGAGTCTTGTCATTGCTTCGCTCGCGCGATGTCACCTGTTCCTGAGGCCTCTCGCACCCCTAATCAATGCCATGTTGTTTTTTGAGTTTTTCTAGGTTTTCTTGGCGCTCGGCGAGATCACTCGCGGCCTTGAGCATCTTATCTGGCTGGTGATATAGTACTGCGACTACAGTCAGCCGACGGTCCCATGGCAGGAGCGAGACGGTGCACGTACCGACAAGATACCTGTTCTGAAAGTTGAAGCCGTTTAGCTTGTCGCACGCCGACTTTGCGTCCATTACGTCTTCATAGACAACAAAGGCAGTGCCCTTTGTGTTGTTGGCGATGCCCTGGCGGATTTGGCTGCCGAGCTGTTAGTGGCTGGAGGCGACTGCAGCGACGCGCATGCGCTGGCGCATCGAGGAAGAGACGACATACCGCACGGGGCCGAACTTGCCAAAGAGGTCGAAGAGTTCCTCTGGGGTGACGTTGAAGCTGGGGGGAGGTTAGACGACATGGCCGACGGGGTATTGACGTGCAACTGACCTCAGGTTCTTCACGAAGAGAGCTCTGTAGAAATGTCATGTTAGCGCAAGGGTCGTGTGAGTTGGCCGTCATAGCCTTGCCCTGCCTGGGCACGCGAGGCGGAGAAGGGCGGACGCACCGGTTAACTTCCGGGGCCAATTTTCCTCCTCGACTCATACTTTGGCGACTGTAGTGGACGATAAAGGACGGGCTGCTGAGCTTGAAGACGGCGGGCGGCGTGGGGGGAGGGTGGAAAGTGAGCGTGTCGACGGTGAACATGCGGCACCTACCAGTGTCCATCAACGGCGAGGCATGGCCCGAGCGTCAATGGCGGCACGTGATGGGAGCACAGGGAGCGGCCAGGAGCGACGCTGGCCGCACCTCGAGCCGGGAGTCGTGGCTGGAAAAGGACGGCATAGAGCAGGCGAGTGTAGTGTGTAGACAAGTCGAGACCAAGAGCAGCAGAGCAGCACGCACACATACTCTCTCTCTCTTTCGCTGGCGTGTATGAGCCCGTGGCGGCCTCTATGTAGCATTCTCACTTGCCAAAGCATACGGTAGAGCGCTCGAATCGGAGACGCGGACTGGCAGCGAATGAAGCCGCTCAACCCTCCACAGGGCTTCCCCCCCAAGCATCCGCATTGCCCACACCCAGCACTTGCGCCTGGGGCTCTGTTTCAAGCCATCGCAACTGTCCGCTCACTTTTGCATCGTGCGCTGTACTTGTGGTGTTCGCGCTGGTGCTCTCTCTCTCTCGCCCCGGAGCCGGCTTGTCGACAGCGATTGTCAGTCTGGTCTACTGCGGCCGCGACATTGCCTATACAATTCCCCGCGACATCTCCTCCACCATCCACCACCACACTCCCCCGACACTCGTTCGCTGCCCACGGCGCCACTGTCGCTTCGACGCAGGATATGCCCGTACCCGCCTGCTCCTCCGCCCGCCTCTCCGCCGCCTCAGCCGCCGCCCCGTAGCCGGGCTGCCAACAACTCCAGACCGACGAGAGTACCTCGCACCCCCGAGGTCCCAGCTAATCCAGCTCCGCAGCCACCACCACCATGAGACAAATCACATCCTTCAAGCACAAGTACCGGCAAGCTTCGGCGCGCGCCGCCACCCCGCCGCCGCCCATCTACGAGCCTCTGTCCCCCGTCCTGGCGCCGACGGAGCCCTCGAGGGCGCACCCCGCCGGCATAGCGAATACTCACACCGCGTCGCTATCACGCCCTGGCCATGGCAATGGACCTCCAGCTGGGCCGTCTGCTCTCGGGAAGAGCACGCGCGCACCTGGGGGGCTGCCAACGCCGGCGGTGACGTATGAGCCAGCTTTGCGCTCCGCACAACCTCCGCCGCACTTCTCCTTGGTGCAGCCATCGCCCATTGAAGCTCTGGCCGACGTCGCCATGATATCGCAGCACACGAGTCCGGCCCATGTTGGCCTTTCGCGCCATGCTGCCCACCTGCCGGCTTTGCCCATGGCCGGTTCCCTCTCCATGGGCGAACGCGCTCCAACGCAGGCCTTTGCTCGAGACTCGACATACGCTTACACCGACCGGCCTACAAAGAGGGCGCGCTCAGAAGTCTACGGCTCGCCCCAGTATGGCCAGGCCCACTCAAGACCGGCCACTAGTCACATCTCAAACCGGCCCTACAACGTCGAGCAGATGGTGGACAGCGGCGACCCTAGCGACCGGCTTTCCGATGCCCAGCTTCTGCTAGACTTCTTCAACGTCTCGACCCAGACCGCACAATCACCACCGTCGACGGCAAAGCGGTGGAGCGTGTCCCAATCAGCCCCAGCCGAACAACAATCTCAGCAAACACAACAAATGCGCGAACCCACAAGCCCATATCCGGCGCCCTTGCCACCGTCTGATCCTCATGTCCAGCATACCCTGGCGGTCGTAGACATGAAACTCCCTTTAGACACATCGGCTGATGCCGCACCGACCGACCCGACACCGCAAACACATACACCGCCCGACGAAGGAATACATGTAGCTGCACCGCCTGCAATGCAATCTTCCGCTCCACCAGAAGAACCAAAGGCGAAAAAGCAGCAGGGCTGGCCAAAAGGAAAGGCGCGGGGAGCTCGTAGCTCCACCGCAGCAGCAACGTCGAGCAGACGAAAGAAGACCACACCCAAGCCAAAAAGCGCGCCTTCTGCAAGCACTGCTAGCGCCTCAGATCAAAACCAATCGTCCTTGAACCTCCCCACCGAGCAGCTGGCTACAGTCCCACTGCAGAACTCCCTCGCCCCAGCCACCCTTGCCGAACCCGCGCATACCTCGCCCAGACAAACCCGTCGCCACTCCTTCTCAACACCCACTCTGCCGTTGCCGAACAACCAACCACTGTCGATGGACTCGCGCGCCAAATCACTTCCGCTTGCTTCGCACGCACTTCCACCCGTGCCCGTCAATGCATCCAGCCAGCCAGCGAACGCTCCAGCCGAGCCAGAGCTCATTTGCGCCGCCTGCAATTCTTCCGAATCAGAAATCAAAGTCGGTGATGGCGAGCAATGGATCGGGTGCGATGGCTGCAAGGAGTGGTACCACTACCCTTGCGCTGGTTTCAATAGCGAGCGGGAGGTGCGGGAGGTAAACAAATTCTACTGCGAACCGTGTAGACCCAAGTTTGGTGAAACAACGAGTAGGTCTACCGACGCACATTGGGCTTATAGTTCTAACATGGTCCAGAGGTTCGTAAATCCGTCAGAGCCCACACAACTGTTGACTACGCTGGTCTAAACGAAGGCGTGCTGAAGACCTCGGACGACAACCCTGAACACCACTACATCTCAGCGTTCAAGAATGGCGATATCGAATTCACTCCCGAGACCTTTGCGCGCGTGCCGGCGCAACTTATTACCAGCGACTTCCTTGAGAAGATGAATGGGTTCAAGGAACCCATCATAATACCTGGCGATATGAATCCTCGGACTGGGGCGTCAGCCGAGGACCAAGCGATGGAAGATTTGGTGGAGGAGGGGTCGAAACTACAGTTTGAATATGAGACGGTTGCGGACGACGGCCAGGACAGTCTCGACATGGTCATACCTCAGGGCCTGACCGTTAGACGTGTGGCCGAACTATACGGCCCAAACGAAACTGTGCCCGTCATCGATGTCAAGGCGCAGGAGGGTGAAGGCAAGAAGTGGACAATGGAAAAATGGGCCAATTACTACGAACAACAAGGCGAAAAGCCCGTGCGGAATGTCATCAGTCTGGAGGTGTCTCGGAGTCGGTTAGGAAAGCTCATCCGTCGACCCAAAGCCGTCCGCGAAATGGATCTTCAAGACTCTGTATGGCGAGAAGACGACAAATTCGCTCCGCCACCAGTACAGTTCTACTGCTTGATGTCCGTCGCCGACTGCTTCACCGACTTCCACATCGACTTTGGCGGTTCCTCAGTCTACTACCACATTGTCAAGGGCAAAAAGGTCTTCTTCTTCATTCCACCGACAAAGCAGAATCTCAAAAAGTATGAGGACTGGTGTCTTTCGCCGAACCAAGGTCACGATTGGCTCGGCAAACAAGTCAAAGAGTGCTATCGAGTGGACTTGTATCCTGGAGATACAATGCTGATACCCTCTGGTTGGATTCATGCAGTTTGGACTCCCGAGGACAGTCTAGTCATTGGAGGCAACTTTCTCACTCGCATACACTACGGTATGCAGATCAAGATCTTGGAGATTGAGAAGAACACCAAAGTAGCTCTGCAGTTTCGATATCCTTACTTCCAGAAGATCATGTGGTTGACTGTCATCAAATACCTGGAAGAGGATCCCGTTCCTGGTCCGGTCCAAGAGCTCCTTCAGAGTGGTGAGCAGTTCAAGCGGTCTATACCCATCTACTGCGAGCCCGATAGGTTTGGCCACAACTCACATCTCGGCACACAAAACTACAACAGGCGATACTACTCCAAGCACGAGCTGGAGGGGCTCACTGACCTCCTCAACTACATTTGGAGAACCGTTCTCATCACCGAGGGCAAGATTGATGTGCCACAGAAGACCCGGAGTGCTGTTAACAAGTCGATACCGAAGGGCCACGGCGAGCCTCTTGTACTAGCTCGACGCTTTGCAATGTGGATTGCGTGGAAGCGTGGGAATGAGGCCCTCCCAACCTGGGCCTTCTCCGATGCTACTCTTCCGGAAGTAACAGAAATTACCGAGAAGAAGCTCAGTGCCGCTCAAGTGAAGAGGCTGGAGCGAGAGTCGATTCACGAAGCGCTCCGAGGAACAGCCGAGCGGTCTTCAGCACGTATCAAGGCGTCTGATGTGGTCCCAGAACCTTCGCCTCCTGTGGAGGTGGAGAACTTCAACAACTTCGACATGGTACCTGTCACTTCTGGTCCACTGACTGGTTTCCTTCGTCCGTCAGCAAACAACCCACACATTACAACACCAAAGACTTCACAGCTTGGGCCAAAACGTGTTGCCTGCGACGCCTGTAGGAAGCGGCGAATCCGATGCAAGCATAAAGATGAGCTCATCGATACATCGAAGCCGGGCATGCACACCATTGACCTTTCTGGTTCATATGGTATATCTGTCAAGCGTCGACTGAGTGACCACTCAATTGCGGACAGCCTATCAAATGTTGCTAGCGGGCCAGTGAACGGTGGTCCTATCATGGCCGACGTAAATGGGGATCCATATGCGCTCAAATCTGGGAGAGTCAAGGCCTGTGCCGACTGTCGGAAAAGCAAGGTAAGAATGGCTATCCTGTAAGGAGGCAATGACTAACAATCGTAGCGTCGTTGCATACATGACGAATACGGCAACGTTGATCCCATCAAAGCCAATGAGATTCCTATTCCAAGGGGGTCCGCCTCTAAGAAGCGACGTGTCAGCGACGAGGACTCTGGAACAGGAGCGAAACGGATGAGACATGAATCCTCGTACGACGATGAATACCTGAACGGCGACATGCACGGCCGTCATTCTCTTCCAAACCAGTTTAGTGGTGGCTCCTCCTTCCTCCAGGATATTGCCTATTCTGCCCAGCAAGCGCTGGACCAGAGTCCCGAAAACGAGGATCTTGTACCAGTTGATCCTGCCCTCCAAGCATATACAAATGGTGACTACAACAACATGGACATGGTAAACTCATATCAAGGAAACGGCGACTCAGTCATGTCGTCAGTCGAGTATCCACCAACCGACCCTATGCTCATGGAGGGCATCGAGCACACAGGACACAATGGTGCAGCTCACTGTCCCAGTGTCGAGCCTATCACTCCCGGACCCCCATCTCACAACGACACTGCAAACGCGCATACTAACGGCTTCACATCAAAGCCCGCGGTAGAGAACCACGCCGTCCGTCATCCCTCTTCACCCGTCTCACCAGGACACATCTCGGCCGTCACCCCAACAGCAGCAGCAACAACAACAACTTATAACAACGGCGGTCCCTACATAACTTCACCCGCAACAAATAACTACAATAGCTTCACCACAAACTCCGACTTCCCTCCCCCTCCCATCACACCCACCCTATCTTCCTACAAAGCCCGCGCTCAACAACACTCTTCCTCGGCCCGCAAAGCCAGCCACACCCCCTCTCGGGGTGGCCGTAATAGCAAAACACCCAAATCAACGCCTGGTGGCAGGAGACCAGAGAGTAACGGTATCAAACTCGAGCACGGCATGAGTATGGGCACAGGTGTGGGTATGCACATGGGTATGTTGGGTATGATTGATCCGAATCTCGATCAAGCTAGTTTCGATCTTATCAAGCAGCTTCAACAAGAAGATCTAGGTCTAAGGAGGAGGAGTCGGTGAAAGATTGTCATCCAAACTACGAAATGATGCTCTATTTTTTGGGGACTGCATGGTAGGATGCTGTCATCTTCTCTTGCTCTGAATCTCAGCTTGAGACCCTCTTTTTTTTATCTATACATCTCTCGTCACCATTCATGGATAAACGGCGTTGAAAGTTTTGCTATGTCTTCCCCCTTTTTTCATACAAAAACCTTTTCATCTTTCTTTTCTTTTCTTTATCATCGCAGCCCAGCGTATGGGAGGAGAAGGTTCTGCGTGGCGTTTTTGTTTCAACACTTGAGTATAATCTGGGGAAACGGGCTGTTGCTGCTTATACCCAAACTTGGCAGGCAGACGGACAGATGGACAGACACGCACGCAACACTAGGATTAGTGTACATTGCACAACAATTTTTCCTTTTATATTTCTCTTTCTCTTTGGTTCTTCACTACAGGATCAAGGGTCGGCTGGTTTGGGCGTTTGCAAGAGTAGGTGTGTCAGCATGGATTGCTCGTACGCACGCCTTTTGTTTATTGATATTTCTTGCATGTCTTTTTCTTGTTGGGGTTCGTGCAGAACGGGTTTGACGGCGAAGTGGGGTTTTTTTATTGGTAGTGCCGCTGCAATGCAAGCAGGCAAGCAATGGAGAAAGTGTTCAAAGCAAGATTCAATAGCCATCACATGTGCAATAGCTGACTTGTACATGTGTTTGGTCATTTCATTGGAGCGTATCTATTCATGACTGCTTGCATGCCGCACTGAGCAAGTATTCTCCAAACCCAAACTACCGCCTACTCCAGGGCGCTAGTAACATTTGAGAACTCGCCCTTCTTAAGCTTCGTCTCCCAGAAGATGGGATTCGTGTCGTTGAAGCCATGCTTGACCCATCCATCCTCCTTGACATGGTACAAGTTGATGAAGCCACCAGAGTAGGCGTCCCTATGGGTAGCAGCCAAAATACTCCTTCGGCCGAGCTCGAGGGCCTCGTCGTCTTCGAGATCGTACTTGTAGGATGCGTCGAGCACGCCGTATGCAAACGTTTGACCGGAGCCAACGCAGAAGAGGTTGCCGGCTAGACGTGTGCCGTCGCTGTCGATATAGTAGAGAGCGGGGCCTTCTTGCGGGGTTACACCAGCACACATAGTTCCCTGGGGAGTTGGCTTGTTAGCGGAATAGCAAAGAATATATGGACACGGCGGCGAGAGCTTACCATACTCAGGCCCATGCCCTTGTACGAGTAGACCAAGTTGGCTAGGATCTTGGACGCCGCGGCAACGGAGATACGGCGCTTGTGCCGGAGCTCGTGGAGGCGACATTGCATGCCCAAATATGCGAGCCAGTATTGGCAGTCCTGTCAAATGTCAATACACATGATTCTCTCTCTTTCTTTCTTCCACTGTGGTATATCGTAGTGTATACATACAGCAGCGCCACCAGCCATGGTTCCCAACAAGCAGTTGTTGATCTCAATGACCTTCTTGACCGTCTGACTCGCTATCCAGTTTCCGGCCGTAGCTCGCGAATCCGTGGCTACGATGATGCCGCCTTTGAAGCGGAAGGCGAGGGTTGTGGTGCCGTGGGCAATCTTGATGGGGCAGTTGGGGTTGGAGTAGTCGTCCGTCATTGCGCGGAGCCATGATGCTGACTGTTATCATTGTCAGTATCCGACACTGTTCCTACACTCGTGAATGTCTAGAGCCTACCTGGGCTACTGGTGGGAGGGCAAACTTGAGAGATAGCTCTGGGGCACCGCTGTACAGCTGCAGTTGTTCGTCCTCTGATGGGCCTTCCTCCGTATACGCGGGCCGGCTATATTGAGAGACTAATGAGTCCATGCTTGCGACTGTGTGCTGTTGGCCGTGTTTAGAACGTCTCGAATTGAAGCTGTCGCCGTGGGGTCGTGTTGGTGGTCTAGGCTGATGATGTGAGCTCCAAGCTCCGGCGTTGTCGGTAATGCCAAGGCCAGCCGCGTCCTAGCTGTTGCCTTTACCTCTCCTGCTGCTGTCCATGCTTGCACCTGTGAGGGCACTTAACACTAACTAATAACACTACAGCAATACAAATTCATAGATCTCCTTCATCTCTCCCCTCTAGTATAACGCCAACCACGGTCTTATTGGCTCGTGTTAGACAAAGTACACGTCTTGCCTGTTCTGGTGTCACTCTCTCCCCACTTTCGCCATGCGTTGAAGGGACAGTCTGATTCAAGACTGCACGTTTGGCGTGACATATCGCACCAACTCCGCATATCTGCCTGCGTAAAAGAGAAGGGATGCCGGTATTTTGTCGACTATGGAAGGACCAAAGTCTTTGTATACACTCTTACATCGCCATACTTCCCAGGACACCGCGGAGACCACTGTGACGTGGGCGCATCGCACAAGGAAACAAGACAGGAAGGATTTGCATACGGCCCTATTTCTTTCTTACATACGTCACCGGGTCCTTTGCATTCCTTCCTCGTAAGCTCAAAAACAGGTGTTGCGGCTGGAATTGTCACATGGCCACCGTTGAAACTCGAGGTCATCCAAGACATCGCGCCTGCCCACGCGCAGCTCCACTACTCACCAGCCTCCGTCACTCGACCCAGCGGACCCTAACAAAAGTGTGCATCGCCTATATGCAGGCACCAGCACAATCATGCAGGCACCGCTCTCACCCACCCTGTCTCATTTGTCCGTTTCTCTACATATACAGATGCGGCCCGCGTGCAGTACCGGCGCTGCGTGCGTGATGGTAGCGAATGACTGCGCAGGGCGCAAAGGGCTCTCTCGGGGCGGTACTATATACGTCCAGGGACGCCATCATGAGAGAGAGCTGAGAAAGGGCTATTGATCATACGTACACTGTGTTTCTCTTTGGGTTAAGTATCTGCCTGTCTCCTTGTAGTCATTGTCTGGTCTTCTTTCACATACATCTGAATGCCCCGTCACGAAACATCTCATTCATACTACCACCCCTCACGACCACCCTCAAGTTACACCCCCGCCTTCTCTCAGACTGCGTACCACAACATAGCACCACCAGCACGCCTCCGGCCCCTCCCAAATCGCATCGACTCTGGCGTCGCCATCACGCCCCCGCGTAGTAGTCATGTGCTGGTTCACCCTCACGCCCGCCAAAGGGAAACGACAAGCCCATCGTACCTCAAATTCTTCCTATGTCGAGGATATCGTGCGCGTGCATCGTAGTCCAACCTCCCCCCGTTTCACCGACACACGTGTCAGGATGCCCAGCATGTCACTCGACATGCAAGACAATCACGCGCTTCTACATCCCCATCTACAACATCAACATCGCCATCCACACATTCATCCCTTGCATTCACATCCCATTCATGGACACCATGCACACTTTCACGGTCACAATGCCCTCGGCTTCGACTTTGGAAATGTAAGAGACATCAAGCTCGGCGGCCCAGGACGTAAAAGATCGTCTTCTCCGCCGCCTCTGCTCCTACAACCCCGCGAAACCATCAGGTCTCCACCGCTACCTCCACCTGCGTCACCGTCCCAAGATCCAATCTACCACACCCAGGTTGTTCAGCCTTCGCCTCCCCTCCCGGGAGTCAGACAAACGACACGCGCAGCCCTTCGCCGTCAGCCTCAGGGGGGTGCTAGGCTACGCAGAGTAGCCGGCTATGAGGTCTTGGGTAAACAGGTACCCTGGGATTGGGATTGCGTCAGTAGCACAGCTGGTAGTAATGCGGCACCTGGAGGAGGGCGATGGGTCAGGAACAGGGCGAGTAATTTGAAGTATCCGCCATTCGGCAGCATGGAGCGTTGGCTTTAGGTTTCAACTGCATTGTTGGCGTTTATCAGGGCGAGGTTGGGCGTTATCAGGGAATGAGGTAATCCAGATTGGTCTCATCTATTGTTTGCGTTTGGGTAGCGGGTATCCGGTAAGCAGGCGTCATTTGGTGATCGGGCATGTAATCAGATTGATCTAATGTTTTCCACTACTTTAGCTTTGTTTGGGATTTGCGATCTGTTCTCGTAGTAATGTTTCTTCTTGGTAATTTCAACTTTGTTTCCCGCTACTTGGTCATGTTCATGCCTTGCTGCCGTGCCATGCTATGCCATCCCGTCCCTTTGGATACTGGAAACCCATCTTTCCCCTCTTTCCACTTTCCAATCTCCCTTCCCGCAATCTTGTCCCAGTTCCCCGGCTTTCCCGCCCCTCGGTTTCATAAAACATCATACCATCCAGGCGCGAAACTTTTTCAGGCAACTACCATGTACAACATTTCCACATTCTCTCAACCAATGCGTACGTGCATGCAACTTGAACCTTTGCCATCAATGTCCTACCCCGCTTGCGACATTTGACATTTGTCATATGCCACCCCGTCTGGTCTGCTAACTCGTTTCATCCTTTGTCTGCCTCAGGATGAGGCGGCGGTGGTTTTGTCGTCGCATGACGCCCAACAGAGCCAAGGCTCAAAATACGTTGCCACACACACACATATACCTAGAATCTGAACGTGCAGGTAAAGGTGAAGATAAGGGAGCCCTGAACAAAAAAAAACTACAATATTCTGTCAAAATGTAGGCGTTTTGTATTAAATCTTGATATTCTGTTTCTTCTCGACCGGCGCTGGCGAATGGCGATGGTGGTATCAAAGGCTGAAGGGGTATTCCTACTAGTACTACTACTACTACTGCTGCTGCTGCTGCTTCAACCTGTAAACTTTGTAGATAGAAAAAAACAAGCCACTACATACGGCGTCTAGCGTCTGCGTTCTGTGAGATAAGGAAGATATAGTGTACAAGGCGATGATGCGCAATGCCATAGGCTCGCTGTCTTGCGGCTCGCCAGTGGAAATTGCCATCAAGGTGTTGATACAAATGCAAAGGTAAAAAAAGGACGAGAAAAAATAATGGATGGTCCCGCGGAATACTTCCTGCCATCGCTGTAGTCTGTAATGATCGTGAATAAGTAGAAGAAAAACAGAACGCCGTGGTTATCTCATTATTATTCCTTTCTAGTCGTAAGGTTGTTTCGCCTCCTCCCCGTCAATCATATTTTGCCTCCATTGGGTTGGAGTGGTACTGGTGGCATCGGTGGTGGTACCCAGGAGGAAGGCTGTCTCGTACCGTCGCGCGGGAACAGACCGTATGTGGTGGCGACTTCAGTTGTAGTACCGCCGTTTGGCCAGTTACCGATGCTGCTGACTCGGGTTCTCCGTGATGGCTGTCGGCTCAGGTTTCCGATTGAATCTTTCCTGTTGCCAAACCTGAGAACTTCAGGGCGGTCAAGGTCGAACGGATCGGATTGTCGAACTGTTCGATAAGTAGCCGTTACAGGGGTGTACATGTTTGTACCACGCCTACTAGGTCCAGGCTCTCCGAAATACATATCTGAATCGCGAGATGCGAAAGTTGACATTGCATCAAAGCCTGGAACTGCCACGGAAGAGCGATTACGAGTATGTCTTGACAAGACGACCTGTGTAGGTAGCGGTGGCACCTTGGATAATTCCCGGAACGGGTCATAAGTGGAATACAATGATCCCGCAGCATTAGAGCTCAGTGTGGAGAATGAGCTCATCGTGCGTTGATGGTTGTGAGTTGGCACTCCTGCCCATACTGGCTCAGCTCCCGGGGGGTCGAGGATAGACGCAAACGGATCCCTGGTTTCCGGTTCGACAGTAGGGGCAGGAACTCGTGGTGTAACAGGCGCGCTCCGTGGGTCTGGGTTGAGTACTAAGAGTGTGTTTGGCTTTGGATCGGCAAACGGATTTGGCGAACCTGTGTCCTCCTGGATACCTGGAAATCGAAAGTTGAATGATATACTGCTCGGCTTCTTACGTTGGCCGTTTCCTTCGTTTTCCTCGCTCGATATGCCCCTATTAGACCCTGAGCGGTTGATAAAGCCTTGTGGTTCGCTGCTTGATCGCGCGCGACTATTGGAGTCTCTGGAGTATATTGAACCAACACTGTTTTGCACCTGATGTCGTTGATAGGGATTGCTCATGGGGCCAGCCTGATTTCCCTTCATCCTCGCGAAAATCGATGTCATCCCAGTGGGTAGTGTCTTCAGCTTTGTCACAAACTTTGGGCTCTCTTGCCTCTTTTCGTTCCATCTTACTGGCTTCGGCTTTCGTTTCCGCAAACAAAAGAACAGTAGTACACTGATCAAAGCCAAAGCAGCCAAACCCCCAAAAACACCCCCGATAATGCCTCCTGCATTTGCACCGCCATTCAATGTCAGAGGACCATCGTAATCAGGATCTCCCTGACTTGGTGCGATTAATCCCCCAGCTACGCCACCTGAAGGTGTGGGTGTGGGTTTAGATCTCTGTCGGGAAGATGACGACTGGTTTGGGTCGGCCAAGGCAGGCGAGTCTGTGACTGATGTTTGTGGGTTCGGTCCAGTTATGACAGGGAGTGCAGCATTTGATTGCACTGATGACGGAGCGTTGGATGGCACCGGTGTTGCAAAGGGAGCTGGCGGACTCGAGGTCACAACGAGTGAAGTGGGATCCGCTACTGGTATTATGTCAGAGCTGATTGCTACTGCTGCTGGTACTACGACGCTAGGAGGAGGCGGCGGCTGCGAAGTCTCTCCCGATGGCACAGCAGCAACCGTGGCTTTGGCCTCTGGTTGCCGTTGCAGAGACGCTGTTGTAGGGCCTGAAGACGTCGCTGCTTGGCCTGAAGACGCTGCTGCTGGGACTGGTGATGCTGCTGCTGCTGCTACTACTACTGCTGGAACTGGGGATGCTGCTGCTGGAACTTGAGAGGCCGGGTCTGGGCTAGGGGAAGCCGCTGCTGGGCTGGGGGAAGCAAGAGCAAGCGGTGTTATCCGCGATAGGGGTGTAGGAACCGAAATTATCGTACCTGTCGCCGAAGTTGCCTCTGCGTCTGCTGTAGACGGTGAAGGTGATGGCGGAGGTGGTGCAGGTACGGCGCTCGATGGCTGTGCTGGTGGTGCTACTACTGCCGCTGCTTGCGTCGTCGTCGAAGATTCGGCTGGTGGGGGAGACGGCGGGGGAGCGGAGGATGGTGCCGCAGTAGTGGTTTGTTGTTGCGGTGGTTGCTCAGCGGATGCAGATGAAGTGGCTTCGGTAGGGTTTACGGCTGCTGGCTCCTGTGTTGTCGAAGTGGATATAGATGTGGATGTGGCCGCAGTTCGGGCGCGAGAACGAGTACATCGTCTCCCGCTTACGGTGGTGATGGAACCTGGAGGGGAGGCCATATAAGCGACGGCTTATATAGAGAGCGAGATAGAGAGAGAGAGAGGCCGTCAAGAGTTCAAAAAAAGACAGGAAGAGAAGAGACAGCAAGCGCCGTGGGCGCTTTGAGCATATTAAACTGGGAAATTGAACACTGCGATACCGCGATGCAGAATGGAAAATTGTCGAAGAGGGATGTTAGTAGGCGTTCGAAGAGCGACCGGGAGGTGGTCAACCGTTGGCAGCGTGTGGTGCGCTTGTATTCCTCTGAAACGCGAGCGGCTTCATGTTGCGCTTCGAGCAACACACATGAAGCGCAGTAGGCCTCGCAGTCTAGGGCATCAGCGGCAAGGCCGTCTCACCCGAAAGGCTTGGTACCGGACAGGGCAGGCCATTGGCCATTGTGGTAATCATCGCGATGTTTACAGCGCTGCGAGCGGTGTTGGTCGGGCGGTGCCATGTGGGATGAGGCTTCTAGAGGGTTAGCGGAGGAGGACTGAAGCACGTGATGCAACCCCGACGTCTCCAACACGGAGCGCTTTCGGCCTCACATAGCTGTACAGGTCTCGGTGAAGCACATCCCCAGCCGTTGTGCGATTCAGCGGATGGATCCGAGTGAGGCCAGGTGCACCTGACAGCCGGCAGGGGGCTAGCGCATGGAGAGGCTGAGGGCTTGGATGCCGAGCAGCCTACGCTGAGTCTATCTTCAGCATAGCAGCTGTCAAAGGTTTCAATCCAGATGTCAGTTGGAGTCGACCCTCGTGCAGCGCTACCGCAACGGATATGGCAGACAGGTGCTGGCGCCGTGTGGAGACGCTGCTACGCTGGGTTGCGCACGTCCAGTTTGGCCGCAAGCTATGTACGGTAGGTATCGCTCGACCTCCTCGACTCTGCACTGTCGATTCGCACACCTTGCGCGGGTCCTTGCAGCGTCTGTAGCACAAGCAATCAGCCATGTTTAGTTTCAGCGGTAAGCCTCCTCTTCGCTCGCTCTTGTTCTCTCTTGTCCACCATGGGCCCCGCCATGTCGTATGCCGAGGCCATGTTTGCGCGTTTCAAGTCACCTTCTATCGCCTTCCGCATTGCGAGAACACCCCGACCAGATGTGCGGCATATGTTTCAATGCCGCTCCCCTTCGCTGGCTTGCACTCCGCCGTGAACTCCTTTGCGGAGCGGGGGTTCGTCGAGTTTCCCTCTGGCCTGTTCGTTGACATTTCACACGTGTTTCGTCTGAGACCTGTGGTGCACGTGCAATAGAGTCGCTGATATAGGGCTATCCGGCCATAGGAAACCTACTCGCGGGGCAACATGATACGCAGAAACAAAGGCCGCCACCGTCGAAACCTATCCCAATCAAGTTTCCCGTTCTCGAGCCACCCGAGCCGTCAAACTCCAAACCGCCGGATTCATGGATCCAGCCGGATGTCAGCATCTCTCGGCACTTTCTGCGCTTGAGAAAGCCATCTGATATCAATAAAGATACATTGGCATTACTCAATGTCACGTTTCAGCCTGAATGCGACCTCGAGACGTTATTATCATCATCATCATCATCAAACTGCAACAACTCGTTTCTGCCCCCAACATCCTGGCTAGAGTCCCCTGAAACCGTACCCAGCCTTCCCGAGTCTGCGCCCACGCTTCTTTGCAATGGCAGAAAGTTACCCGATCATGGAGAATTCCATGTTCGCGCTAAAGAGTTGCTGTTCAAGAATGCCGATGCCTTCTCCTCGCTTACACGTAAAAGCAGTACAGGCCAAACGCCGCTCCGGCTGGCACATTTTCGAAAGTTCTGGGAAGGGCTTGACAATCTGGCGTATTATTGGGACAATTCTCTAGACGAGTATCTTCCACCGGCTCAAGGGGCTGTCGATGAACATGGGACAACGTCTTCGAGGTCCTTGCCTGATCCTACACCTGAGGAAGATCAGGGAGCCGAACGAGAAACGGGCGACGAGCCTCGCAAGAAGGCGAAAACTGCAGAGACTGCCAATGAAGAGCCTCCGCTTCAGCCCCCGCACATTAATGAGCCTAGTAATACATCACTGAATGCAGATAAGCTCCCAACTATCCAGAGTCGTGTAATTCCCGCTAGGGCTGCACCACCCAAGGTCCCCTGGGCTGCAAACATGGACTCTCAGAGTAAGCCACTTGACCTTTCAAACGGGTCTTACCGAGGATACCGGATCGGCAATGGTGCTGAAATGCCCGACCAGTATCGCATCGACTGCGTGCGGGCGTTTGTGGAGCCCATTGCGTGGGCGTTTGGTGTAACCCTATCAGCACACCGCCGTCCCCCCGTCCTTACTATTGAGCACGTTCGTTTTCCTGTACGTATGAGCTCTGTGGCCTGGCGACAGCCCCAGGACCGAGCGAAAGCAAGACAGGGCTACATGGAGGGCCCAGTACTAGGTATACAGTGCAGGGCAGACGTCAACTTTGGAGCAACGGGGAGGCTAGACGCCCAGTCTACGCTTGATGCTGTACGGGAACTGGGCGGACTGTTGTTACTAGCACAAGAAAGAGCTAGAGAAGGAAAGACAGAAAGAAGAGGTGGCCAAGGCAAATGGTGGACATCAAAGGAACGCTGGGGTGGAGGTCCTGGTGGGGAAGTTGGCGAAGCTACTGGGGCCACTGACGTGCTAGCAAAAGAAGTAGCATCTAAACTAGAAGAGAAGCCCGTTGAGAGAAACCGAGATGGATCTAAAGCTCGTCGCAGACCAACGCCGACCGAAATCTGGAAGACACTACGACCAGGTAACCCACTTTGGGACCCCAAGGTTACATATGAAGCTGTCGGCAAAGACAGGAGTGTTGCGTGGGACAACGTAAGGCTCCGTACAACAACCTTAATAAACTTGAATGCGCTGATCCGTTACTGCAGGTCTTCATGGTCTCGTCATTGAATCACCACATTAGCCTGTTAAAACTTTGCATACATCCGGCCTACCTGGCGTACATTACTGAAGGCAAACTACCTGATCAGAGCCCATCAGATTCTGACTGGTGCTCGCCGAAGCTGTCGAGAACGAGATGGTTTGACTTGTTCAACATTGATGACCGCATCGAAGCTATGAGAGGGTTGTGGGGCATATTGTCTTACCTCATGCGTGCGGATGACAAACGTCATGAAGACACTGCGATGAATGAGTGATAAGAGAGCACTTTCATTTTGCCTTCTTTCAGGCGGAAGCGCCCAGTCAGAGCTACAGTACACTTTCAAAAGGCATCAACCTCGAACACTTCATTTCAGAGTCCACTTCAGGTGGCTGGAGATTTTCGGGCCATCAAAGCTGGTCCACAATCTGATGATAATCGAAACCCGGCCACTGCTACTCGCCAACCTATGCCATGTGTCAATACCTTCAATTCATATACTTGCGACGCTGGGCTAGAATTGTCGGGATTGAACAATACCATGTCGCAATCGTTTCGAAGACAAATGTCGAGTAGCGTATGCACTAACCCAACAAAACTCTATTTGCGACTACGATACCGCAGAAATTCCTTTCTTTAGCCTAGGTCAGTTTTTCCAATGTGCGGATATACGTGCACCAACACACACAGGATATTGCACGATAATGCAGGCATTTTCTTCTCCCACTTGCGTCTGGCCAACCAACCCCGAGACACTGACGCACAGTCGCCCAAAAAGGCAAAGCTTATGAAACGGGGCGACAACGTGACCATCTGGGCCCTAGATGCACGCACACCTGTGCCACCCTTAGCTGGTGCCCAATGCGTGCGCGACAAATCGCACAGTCTTTCAGTGCAACAGTACCACTAAGAATATAAACATCCCTCCACCAACAGGCTTTGTTCAGCTTCGCCCCGTTCAGTATAACTGTGGCGCTTTTAGGCAGTCTGCGCCCAAGGGGCGCCTGACGCAACGACGTAAGGCGTCTGTCAAACTATCGATGCGCCTAGCTGCTTGACGGTAGCTTGGAAACTTGTAGGCAGCACAGGTTACGACTTGAAGTCACTGCACAATCACCTATCCTGGACCCACTCGATCCAATAGCAGCTATAGGGTCATCGAGAAATACCCACAAGTACCATGCCGTGGCACAAAATGTAATTTTTTTGAAGTAGGTATCAAGTTGGGATAGGTGATGTAGAGCTTTCATGACATACTTACCATTCATTCTTAGTTACAAGCATCTTTGCACGAACACTAACACGGACAAATGATTGTTGCAGAATACTGCATAGCAATTAACTCTGTGTGGTTTGAGTCTGGCTGTGCTCTACTTGTTTGACCCCAATTCCCGGTCTGATCAGATTGCTCACATGGTATCGACTGCGCGCATTGATCCGCAGACCGGGGTTGGGAATAGGTCAAAAGTACCCAGGTACCTAGGTACTTTCGCAAGAGCAGGAATACTCGTCGTCGGATTGATTTCACGATGGATACCCACAATGTTTGAGGAACGTAAAAATTACAGCTTGGCGCCTTCAAAAAGCGATAGTGCAATTACAGGTTCCCCTTATCAAAGAATACACGTCGAGAACATGTCACAACACAAGAATGGGGCATGTTGACTATAGTCCCAAGCAAACGCTCCAATGACCGATTACCTTTCCTAACGACGCCTCCGGGCAGAGAGTAACAGTGGCTTGAAACTGCGACGGCCAAACGACAAGATATCGGTCAGCAGCCCAACCCTCTACACACACCTCGTTCCTCATTCCTATACTGCTTCGAGCCTCAGCCTCTCCTGCAGCCCAAATCTATATAAGATCGGTCGGGTTTATGGCTTGCATGAAAAGGGCCATTGGGATCCGATAAAAACTCCATTTGCTTACTGTTCAGATCCCCGACTACGCCGCTTACTACTACTTACTACTTTGATACAACAACTTACACCTTTTCAAACTCCGCCCCCACCACTACTCTCCACAAAAACCAGCACGCCTTATTTTTTGCTCCGCCTTGCAGATACTATCGGTTACTATTCCCGATCTCTGACATCTATCGTGGACTCCTTTGGGACATCGCGTGGAGAGCCACTTTGCTCTGCCAGCACCACTCTCTCGTCAAGCCGACGTGTATATCAGGCTCTTGCTGTCACATTGCTCGAAAACATATGTATATATAGGGCTTGTATCCCCCGCCGTTCATAACAGCATCGCAGACAGGATCAACTCGGCTACGTTCTCACCTTGCAATACCACCCTTCCTGCTCTACCATCCCAGCTCCCACACATCATCACCATCCCAACCCGCAACTATGATCTCCCCCATCCTCCTCCTCGCCACTCTCCTCCCCTCCCTCCTCGCCGCCGCAGACACCACAGCACCCAAATCGCGTACTCTGCGCCCAGAACTCAACGCCGCGCTCAAGAACGCCGCTACAACCTTTGACCGCAACGCGCTCCTCTCCTCACCCGAAGACTGGTACTACGACTTCAACACGCACGCCAACTTCAACAGCCCCACTGGCGCCGTCATCAACGCCGACGCCGCCACCTTCCCCGCCGTTACAGGACTCGGCTCCAGCGTCGCACTGCTCAAGCTGGCGCCCTGCGGCATGTTGCCGCCGCACTTGCACCCCCGGGCAACGAACCTGGTGACTGCGATTACAGGAAACACAACCACGTACATGATTGGCGAGAACGGCGTTGCGATGCGGAGAGTAGATTTGACGCCTTTGGTGGTTACGCTATTTCCACAGGGAAGTCTGCATATGATGCAGAATAATGGTACGTGAAGAAGTTTTTTTTTTATGGGGGTTGTTTTCCCATTTCAGGCCATCTCCTCTTTTCACCCTTTGAACTCGAATCGAATCGAGTTGAGTCAATCTTTCCCTCTTCTTCTTCTTCTTTTTCCTCTTCTTTCTTAGTCTTGGGATATTGTACTTACAATGCCAAAAAAAATTAGGCTGCGAATCCTCGCTCCTCATCAGCTCCCTTAACAGCGATGATAGTGGTACACTGAATATACTGCCTAGCCTCTGGAATGTGCCCCAGTATATCATTGATGCGGCTTTTGGCGATGCATCAATGAACACAGCTGATATGGGCAAGGGCATTCCTGCTGTGGGCACGGGCGCCATCATCGGTAGTGCAGAGTGCAAGAAGAGGTGCGGAATCTCGACTTGAGAGGGGGAGACGTGGGATGAGGCTATGCTACAGTAGTGCGTGTGGCGTGGCGTGGCGTGGCTTAGAGGAAAAAAACTGTTAACGGCTGTGCTTTTCTTTGTTGCGCAATGCTTTAGTTTACTTTTTCTTCTTTCTATTTCTGTCATCTAACCCTTGCATCGAGCTTTCCTCCTTGCTTCCTTTCTTGCTTCTGCTCGGCCTTCAAGTTTGCATGCGGTGGTCTTCGAAATGAAAACTTGTTTTCATGGGAAGGGTTTTTTTGGGAATTGTCCAACTTTGTATTACGCGGCATATACAGGTGACCACATGGAGAGAAGAAAAAAAGAAACAAGAAAGAAAAACCCCCCGAGGATGGCTTGCTTTACAAATTCTTTTCTCCGGTCTCTTCTCCTTTCTAGAACAATCTTGCGTCCAGCATGCGTCCACTTCTCCTCGCGAGTATTACGCCCCGGGCCGCCAGCCCGCCTAATAATGGGGCCAGACTGTCTCGGCAGCGTGGCCAAGTTGATGTGTAATGCATCCACAGTAAGCAAGTTGCCTAGGTCAGACAATGTTTCGCACTCCCTTGATGGCTGAGATGGTGGACTAAGAGGAGAAGGTCTTTCACAATAAGCGCCATAGCTTGCCCTGCACCGATGCCATTGGCCAGCGCCTCAACCACAACATGAGAGCCATGTGGTCTTCGCCCCCACGACACGCACATGGCCAATGACGCCTATATCGTAGCCGTATGGAAATGAGATGCAAGTAAGACATATTTCCGCTGCGTACCGACATGCTCAATTCAGTCTGACCGCGGCTGGCATACGCCCGCTTGGTGTTGGAATCTCGTTCGAGGAGTGGTAAACGCGCTGGTTGCCTTGATGAATCTTTCTGCTGCGCCACGTTCAGCGCGCATCTTCGGAGACTCTAACGTGCGGGAAGGTAAGATCGGGCCCCTCGCCTGCCAGCTTGGAGGACATGTGGGTGATAACTTCGTCCGACCATCGAAACGCATCGACCTGATGATAATCTAGAAGAGAATTCAAGCCTCTTACTATCCATTCTTTTATCTCCGGTGTGCAGAATTCGTATGCCACAACAAAGCTTAGGCCAGTATGGAATGCGCCTATCGGCCTGCTGGCCCAAGCATCCTCCCATGTTTTACAAATTTCGAGAGCGATCGATCGACACTCAGCTTGTAGGCCGTAAATTGTGGGGTCGAATGGCGGGAGAAGTCGCATAAGGACTTTGTTAGTTAGAATGATGACAGACCAGAAACAGTTGTATGCAGTCATGTCGCGCCAATTTTTGAAGTGGTAGGATGTGTGTAGGGGACTGTCTTTTTCTCTTGCCGGGGTCTCGGTGACAGTGGTACCGTTGTTGAGCTTCACATTCATGTGATCACCTAGGCTGCAGAGCGCTTCTTTGAGGTTCTGAACCTTGCAAAGCAGGAGTGTCTGTGCAGTTACCTGTGGGCAGGTAAACGAATTCGTATGGAGCGGGTAGGAGGTTTCGATGGGTTGTTGGTCGTCTGCAAAGTCAACGTCATCGTAGGATCCGGTGGAGAAGTCGAGGGACGGAGGAGTGTGAGACATTTCTCTGTAGATTTCACCACTGGAGTGCATGTCGAAACTCGTCGTCTGTAGAGGTCCAAAGGCATACTGGTCGCTCAAATTTTTCAGTTCATTGAAGATACCCGGCAACTCAGCCATGTATTGCATCAAGTCGGTGTTCAGGCAGTCACCGAAGCTAAGTCCAGTCTTGTCGAAAGCAATCTCTCGCCATCCAGGCGAGACTAGGAAACACGGTTTGCGCTCGTATATGCACGTAATGATCTACCACTGTATTAGTCAAGCACTCAGACGCCACTTTGGTGTGCAGCTAGCTATGCCAAAGTCTCTGGTCATGTGTCATCCACGGATGGCTACTTACTATGCCACCTCTATTAAAGCGTAGGATCTCTTTTGTGAACGCGTCTCGGTACTGCTCGGGGCCTTGTATTTCCATCAATCGCCCTGCGCCACCCACGTGCGTCAAATATCGATTACCGGTCCTTGGGCCAGCGAATGCCTACTAGTATGAGTATCCGTCACAATCAAACCCATCACTAGATACTCACCTCAACGAGTCCGAGTAGTACCGACGCGCAGAGCGTATTAGCGGACATGCCCAATTGAGGATCTTCGAGGCATGATTGCAAAGTCTTAATGGCGCGAATGTACAATTCCGGCGAAACAATCTCGTTTGCTGTTTTCTTGTATACCAGCGAAGTATGGACGTTCACCAGTACGGCTACGGCCGCATCAAGCGCTGAGTTGTGGCCTATCCGTGCTGGGACTTCCTGGATGAAAGGGCCAAATACAGACATACGATGGCCTGTACTGCCAGTTGTGGTTGCGGCTATCAGGGCGCGAGCCAGCTGATGATGCTGCGAGGGTGATGGATATATTAGGAGAGGAGACTTGAGTGGGCTCAAGCTTGCTGATGTTGCCCGTGGGGATCTTTTGCGTGGTACTGACGCCCCGTGCGAGATTCTGAACTTGTGGACGACGGAGCCATTTTCAGCGAATTTCTCATTTAGTTGGGTTAGTTGCCTATCTCTTTGATCTGTCGCTGGAGTCAGTACCAAGTCGCGTATATCAGAGGGCAGCTTACCAGGTGGCGCGGTGAGCTCTTCTACGACAAAACTCGGGGCACCAGCATTTAGCCTTGGCCCAAGGTCCCTGAATGTGTGACGCGCTGGAGGGCCAGGACAGGACTTGCCGTTCTTTTTGCAGTTGGAGCAGTTTGGCCAGGTCTCGTCTTGTTCGTCATTAGTCAGGCGTTCGAGTCGTTCCGATTATGTGGAGCTAGCCTTACCGCACTCTTCTAACAGTTAGAATGCGTTCACTTGGTATACAGAGGCGGTGTACTCACTAATTTTCCTTTTCCGGCAAATGAAGCACCCAGTACTCTTTGGGACGCCGACCATACTTTGACGGCAGCGCACCTATCCGAGGGTTGTATCGCAAGATCGACAACGTGGTGTATGCCGAGTCGAAATTGTGGAAACAAACAGAGCAAAAAGAGCTGACGTCAATACATTCGGTTTTGACGTACATGAGTTGCCGTCTAGCATTCCGTTGTAGGTTGCCGTGTATGAAGTATGTGGGATTCCTGCCTGCGCTATGCTTCTCGGGTCGGCTCCCATAACGTGGCTGCGGGCAAGGCTTAGGCCAAGAGAACTTGTCCCTGACGCCCCCAGACTGGCGGTGGGCGTCTGGCTCCCTGTGAATCTCGTCAACTCACGTGTTCGCAGCATAAACCCGAATCAGGCTAATGTGTGCGCACGCATATGGTGTAGACGATTGGTCCAAGTCCCATATGAGGTCAAGATGGTAATAGTAGTTCTCGGGAAGTGTTTACGCTCCAAACAGATGCTGCCTTGCTTGCTGTGTATGGCGCATATGCCGTCAGATCGTGTATGCGGCGTGAGTGAGTGAGTGAGTGAAGACTTGATCTGGAGTGGCAGACAGCAAGAGCGACGAGGGGAGTGCCAAGCCGCAAATAACGCGAGGCGCCGCTTCCTTGGAGATGCGTCCAACCGTCCACCAAGGCCCAATATCTATCGTGTCTTCCACTAGTCGGCTGCAGCGCTGACTATTTGTGCTTACCGTTTCCTTCTTACGTTGCAGTTCCTAACATGCAACTGAGCGCAAGCGATATTCTCCACGCATTCTCACTGAAATTTCTTCCACACATGATACCGTCGTACAGTGGTACGAAACATTACATCTTCCCACACACACAAGGACATACGGTGCTCTGCTTCACCGCTTGCTCTGACATGTTCAGAAAAAAAACATACGAGTGGGTTGTGCCAACTACAACCCCGAAGCTCCACGGCCGTAGCTCAAACGGTATGAGGTTGCAGCCTCGACTACCTTCTAGGGCTGATGGGAGTGTGGACAATGACTGGTCTCTTGATGAGCCCCCTACGTCTTCTAGACCCAAGTGGATCATATAGCTGCGGAAAGGGCGGAAGCCTACCGCTTGCTGGAAATCTTATTTCCCATGTCATCTTTCAGTACCATTTCCCATATACGGCATATGGCCCTGTTAGCCTGCCCCGCGTCGCACCGGTAATAGCTACAGGACTACTATCGCCGGGCTAGGCGCACGCTTTGTTGATCTTCATGCAAGCCTGCAAGGACATCGTCGCTAGGTGAAGCTAGCACAAGGCGGAATTCATCTACCTTCTTCTCCAGCCCGACTGTTGGCACATTTCATAGTCACATCGATACCGAATGGTTCATAGCTAGAGTTCTCTAAATTAACCCAGAGACATCTGCTACCTATCAGCATCCCTGCAGAAGATGATGCCTCTCAGACGATGGACGTGGGGGTATCATATGCAAGGCCCATATCCAATGCCGTGCCGTACTAAGAAAGAAGCCGAAGTTTTCGGCAAAGAAAAAAAGACACCCGCTTGAACCGCCTTCCCATGCCACTAAACCCTCATGCGTCCTTGTCATCATCTTCACTCTCCACCTTCTTCTTGGTGGCCGTCCTATTGGGCTTTGCATCCTTAATCGCCTTCCTCTTGACTTGGTCACCGATGCGTTCGCGCTCGGTAGCGCCTTCCTGTTGGAGACGCGCATCGAGTGCCTTGAACTCGTCCGAGTCGACGTCCATGCCGACAAGGCTCTCGAGCATCTTGATCTCTCTCGCCCACACACCTTTGTCCTCTACCTTCTTGCCATCAGCATCCAGGGTGTCACTAGGAGTCTCAAGGACCATGGGAAGACCCTGGAAGCGCTCGTCATTCATGAGGTTGTGGAAAGCCTGAAGGCCCAGATAGCCAGTACCGATGCGGGCGTGGACATCGCGATGGCTGGATAGTGGAGCCTTGCTATCATTGACATGGAAGGCCTTAAGATACTCAAGTCCGATTTCTTTGTCAAACTTGTCCATAGTCGTGGCATATGCCTCGGGTGTGCGGAGGTCGTATCCAGCTGCGAACACGTGACAGGTATCTAGGCAGACTCCAACCCGGCTTTTGTCCTTGACAAGCTTGATGATAGCAGCAATGTCATTGAACGTGCCACCGATGGTATTCCCTAGGCTTGCCATTGTTTCCAAAACTGTGATGACTTTGCCAGTCGCCGGATCCGCATGAGCTTGGTTGATGTTGTCTGCAATGGTAACGATGCCGTCTTCGCGGGTTGTGGCGTTGGAATTGCCCGGATGAAAGTTATACAGCCTGATTCCAAGCCTGTGGCAGCGCGTCAAGTCGTTGTAGAAGGAGTCGTACGACTGCTTCTTGTGCGCCGGATCGGGGTGTGCAAGATTCACAAGGTAGGAGCCATGAGGTAGGCAACACTCCGCAGCATTGATGCTATGATCCTGGCACCACTTGACAAAGAAATCGACGTGCTCTGGGTCGATATCCTTGGACTCCCACTTGCGTTGGTTCTTCATAAACATTGCGAATGCATTGGCCCTATTATTGTCAGTTTTGGCCAACTAGAGTGGTGATTTGCTAAGGGAGAAGGAGAAGAGGAGGATTTACCCAAGGTATATGGTGTTGATAATGGCATTATGTACACCTAACAAGCCATTGTCGACGTTGTGTCAGTGAGTGTTGCATCCAAAGTGTTCCTCAGGATTGAAATATAGCTTACCACCTGCGATGCTAACGTGGGCACCGATGCGGTGCTTGATGTTCTGAGTGCGTTGCTCGAGGGGCGGGAGGATCTTTGCGTGCTTGACCGCGGTGGCTACCCTCTTAGGCCTGGCCGCCTTTGCGACAGTTGTGGTCTTGGTCTTGGTCTTGGCTTTGTCATCGGCGACGGCCTCCTCTTCCTCGACAATTGCTTTCTTGGCGGCGGCGCGCTTTGGGCGTGCTGAGACCTGGCTGTTGGTGCCGTTGGTCTTGCTAGCAGTTTTGCGCGCCGAAGTAATTGTCTCGATGTCGACGGTCTCTTCGATCTTGACCTTCTTTACTGTGCGCCCCTTCGACTGAGGCGCATCGATTGTGCCCAAAGTAGCATCGTCGTCGACGTCATTGTCTTGCACGGCAGTCATCTTTGCGCGCGGGATAACTACTGCCTTGCGCTTCCTGCCGTTCGTGCTGGGCTCCAGAGCTGTCTCAGCAGCTGGAGCCAACGTATGATTGTCCGAAGACATATCTGAGAGAGAGTTAGGAGTCTTCTTGGCCATTGTGTGCGCAGTTAGTGTGTCGGCTGTTGTCGAGTTTGCGGACGAGTTCGATGGCGTAAGGAGTGAGGTGGAGGAGTGGTAGAGGAATCGAGGCGAAGGACCGTTTATATAGGTAGCAGGGACGTTTGTGAACGGGCGTCGGCGATGAACGTGAGTTGGGCGAGCTGCTACGAGGTAAGAGAGGATACTCAATGTGCTCTTCTTGGCACGTTTTGCTAATGACGTGCAGGCTGGTGAGGCCGGGCGCGCGGTGACCGAGGAATCAGGGGCAGTGGAGCATGGTGTGGTTGTCTGTGGGCGGTGATGGTGCGGGCGTCTGCTCGTACTGTTCAGTGTGGAATGGGAACGCGTTGTCGATGGCAAAAGTATCAGGGAAGAAGGTGAATATGTAACATCCGGAAAAGAACGACTGCGCGATAGAAGCAAGTTGTGGAGCTGAATGTTTACAGATGGCCGACCCATACAGTAAAGTAGAAGAGAATGGGTAATTGAAGATAATGAAGGATGCAGGTTGCAAGGACGTCATTGAGCGCTGAACGCGACGTCGCGAGCTCACATGTCCCCGCGATAAGTCCGCAACACCAAAAAAATATTCCCCACATCCAACAGCCGTCGCGAACCAGTCGCAAGTTCGCAACACCCTCACAACGCCACGATAATCCCGTAATCAACCTCGCCAATCCATCTAGAGAATCGTGCTCTCTCTTCAACCTCGCTCAAAACCCAGACTTTGATTCGCCAGAGCCCACTAGCTCCTATCCTCCTACGATGCCAAAGGCAAAGCAAAAGCGCACCAAAGGCGCCGACAAAGATGCCTCGCCCTACGCACGCCCGACATCTGCCAAAGCTTCAGCCGCGCATTCAATTTTCAAGATGGATAAAGACCTTGGCCAGCATATCCTCAAGAACCCTGGTGTCGCAACCGCCATCGTGCAAAAAGCGCATCTCAAGCAGAGCGACCATGTTCTCGAGGTGGGACCAGGTACCGGCAATTTGACCGTTTTGAGTAACAGAGACTCCTTCTTAGACAATTGTGTGTGTATGCTAAAGTAAAGACTAGTCCTCAAAGCAGCCAAGCAAGTCACAGCCGTAGAAATGGATCCTCGTATGGCTGCCGAACTCACAAAGCGAGTGCAAGGCAGCCCCGAAGAAAAGCGTCTCACGATCCGGCTCGGCGACGTGATAAAAGCTGAACTCCCTCGCTTCGACGTCTGTATAAGCAATACGCCGTACCAGATTAGTTCGCCGCTCGTCTTCAAGCTGCTGGCTCTGCAGCATCCCCCGCGCTGCTGCATACTCATGTTCCAGCGTGAATTCGCCATGCGCCTGTTCGCGCGGCCAGGCGAAAAGCTCTACTCGAGGTTGTCTGTAAACGTGCAGATGTGGTCCAAGGTCAGCCACGTTATGAAGGTCGGACGCAACAATTTCAATCCGCCCCCGCAGGTAGAATCGAACGTGGTGCGCATCGAGCCTAAGAACCCGCGGCCGCAAATCGCATATGAGGAGTGGGATGGGCTGCTACGCATCTGCTTCGTGCGCAAGAACAGGACGCTTCGCGCTTCGTTTTTGGGCACGGCGGCGGTGCTTGAGCTCCTGGCGAGCAATTACCGGCTCTTTTGCGCACAAAACGACATCCCCGTTGACGACACACCGCTTGATCCGAGTGAGATGGTAGAGCCGGAGGTCATGGAGGTAGACGACGAGTTCAAAGGCTTCTCCGACCCTGATGATCCAGACGATGAGCTGCCTGATTTCTTCAAGCAGCTGCAGGCGGAGAAGAGCAAGGGCAAGAATGGGGTGAATAGGAAGAGGAAGGGTAGGGTCAGTGAGCTGGTGAGGGAGAAAGTAAGGAAGGTGCTTGAGGATGATACGCAGCTGGCGGACAAGCGAGCGAGGTTGTGTGATGAGGGCGACTTTCTGAAGTTGCTGTATGCATTCAACCAAGAGGGCATACATTTCAGCTAGAGGCAGATATATTTTTGTAGCCTGGATGGCAGGAGAGACGGGATGTTGCATTTGCGACGGCGTTGGTAATTCTTTCTTCGAGCATGACGGCGTTGGGGTATACCAAAAAGGGACATAGCATTGGTGTTCATTCAATATTGGCATACAGCGAAACAATATCAAAAATGAGCAAGACAATTGACCGCAAAAACTGGGTATCTAAAAGTACATTGCATCTGTTCTTCAACTCTTTCAGCTCTCGGCGAACGGGTGAGGCGGAAGGGTTTCCGCATCATAGCCGTTGGTCTCCACTTCGGCAATGCCATTTGTGATTGCACTTTCATGCCCGTTCTTTTCCCCGTTTACCTTGTCCTCTCTCGGTCTCCACAGTCGGACTGTGCGATCCAAGCCCGCACTGGCGATCAGTCGTTCGCTCGGGTGTGTATCCACGCTCAAGACAGGATCTGTATGGCCCTCGAGCCTTTGCAGAATGTTCTTGCTGCTCACATCCCATATTACGACCTGATTGTCCTCGCTGCCAGACGCTATGAAAGCGTACTCCTGTCCTGGAACATCGCCATACGTGCCAAAAGCACCAGACAGCGAATAGCTCTTGTTCACATGTCCTTGGTATGTCTTGACGCATTTGCCCTTTCCTTCAATGTAGTTCCACAGCCGCATACACGAGTCCAATGTCCACGCCAAGACGTACTTCCCGTTGGGGCTAAAGATGACCGAGGAGACAGAAGCATTGTCTTCATGAACGAGGGTGCGTAGACATTGGCCTGTAGCCGTGTCCCACACACGGATCAGGCCGTCGTGTGAACAGGAAACGATCAAGGTGCCGTCGCGCACAAAATCCACACCGCCTACAGGGTCGCTATGAGCGGGTAGAGAGCGCATTACCCTAGCAGCGCGTACATCCCAGAGGTAAACTGCTTCATCGTAGGAGCCAGAGACAAGCATGTTGCCCTTGGGACTGAAAGCTATGCTATAGACATAATTGTGGTGTCCAATAAAAGGTGTTGGGTGTGCAAGCCCAGTATTTGGATCCCAGAGCCGTATACTTTTGTCGTCTGAGCCGCTTGCTAAAATCTTCGAGTCGGGAGACCAGGATATTGTGCTGATTCCGGCGAGGTGGCCTTCGAGTGTGTGTTCGAGGGCGCCTGTCCTAGCGTCCCATATCTTGATTGTGCAGTCGGCAGATGCAGAGGCGATGTAGCGACCGTCGGGGGAGAACTTGATGCAAGAGACAGCCTTCTTGTGGCCGCGTAGAATGAGCGTGGGTGCATAATGCAGCGAAGTGGGTTTCGTAGGTGGACGCCGCCGGGAAGAGGGTGAGGAGCTTGAACGCCGGGAACGTGATCTTGACCGTGACCTTGACCGTGAGTAGGAGCGTCGCCTATCTCCATAGTCCCGCCGGCCGTCTTCACTGTCGTCTCTGCTGTACCGACGCGCGGGTCGTTCCGCTATTCTGTAACTCGGCGAGACATTGGGAGGGCTACGGGATGTGGATCGTTTGCGTGGTCGTTCATCATCATATTCGGCATCGTTGTCGCGTCGTCGCTTAGGTGATATGGATTGTATACCGTCCATACTTTAATGTAGCGTATTATCGTGTTTGCGTATTGGATTAGGAAAACGCGACGGATCGGCAATATGGAGGTTAGCGTGCAGGCGGTGAGAGTACCCCTGCAGTATCCCAGGTACTATTTCGCCAGTTGCATCATGGCCCAGGAGATGGCTTAATCTTCAATTGACTCCCATGATGACTTTGGAGGCTGCTCAACCTCCCTCAAGCTTGAGGATCCTGTCTCTCAATTGCTGGGGTCTGAAATTCATCTCTAAACTCCGCAATGAACGTCTCACAGAAATTGGGGTTCAGATCGCCGCTGCAAGCCCCCGGCCAGACATTGTCGGCTTGCAGGAGTGTTGGACACAACAAGACTACAACGTTATTCGGGAGAAGACACAGCATATACTACCATATGGCAAGTTCTACCACAGCGGAATCTTCGGCGGCGGGCTTGTCATACTGTCGAGATGGCCAATTATCGAGAGTAATATGGTGCGGTACCCGCTGAATGGACGACCTGCTGCATTCTACCGCGGAGATTGGTTTGTAGGCAAGGGCGTTGCATGCGCGAGGATACAGATGGGGCCTTCGCCGGGAGACATTGCTGAAGTATTTTGCACACATGTATGTTCTTACACCCTCATGCTGTTCCATACTGACTGTGTAGCTCCACGCCCCGTACGAAGCAGAACCGCACGACTCCTACATATGTCACCGGACAGCGCAAGCATGGGAGATTACCAAACTGATGCGAGGGGCAGCCGAACGGGGACACCTCGTCATCGGCATGGGCGACTTCAACATGGTTCCCCTATCCCTTGCGCACCGCATCATCGAAACGCATTCACCCGTTCGAGACGTATGGCGCATACTCCACCCCGAATCTTCGATTGGTGCCGCCAAAGACAAAGTCGAACAAGTACGCGGCCTACCAATGCCCTCTGCGCAGTTCAACATGACCATAAACGGAGCGACTTGTGATAGTGAACTGAATTCCTGGCGGTGGAAGAAGGAACAGCAGAAGCGTCTTGCCAAGGGTGAGAATGTGCAAATAGATGCTGCCGTACCAGACCCGAACGCGAAGCGGCTTGATTACGTTTTCTTTAGCAGTGGAAGATACAACAACCCAGAAACAAAGGAGGAAACTGCAGAGTGGGAGCTCAAGGAAGCGAACGTGGGCATGGCGATGCGCCATCCCACGCTGCATTGCTCACTCAGTGACCACTTCTCAGTGGAGGCAACGTTGACAAGGAGTACTATCACGCCGTCCGCCGTCGAGTTGCCTCCTTCGACACTACCTGAACATTATCTGCCCATTGAGATTTACGACGAGATCCTGGCGACGACGCTCAAGTACCAAGTCCGAGAGCGTGTACAGCGCAAGCTGCGCATAGGCCACTTCTTCTACCAACTATCCGTCTCCATCGGATGCCTCATCGGCGTGTGGTGGGCACCAAGACCTTATGTGGCCTTCATGCTGATGCTGTTGAGCACCGTCGGACTTAGCGTAGGCGTCATTGATGGATTAATGGGGCTCTTATTCGTTGGTAGCGAGATCAGAGCACTCAAAGAGTTTGAGTGGGAGGTCAGGAATACCAGAGAGCGGGCGCTGGCGAAGGCGGCAAAGGCGGGCTCCGAGGGGAGCCAGATAACCACGCCGGAGCGATAATATTCAGTAGTTGTAAGAAAAAAAGTACCATTGTGCGTCTCGGAACCATTATATCATTTCTCATGTTTAAATGTATGGTAGCAAAGGCCACATCCTGGGTACATGAGAGCACCGGAGGGGGCTTGCACTGCACCTTGATTGTCCAGTGTGTGATGCCCAAGCTGCCCAACAGCACAAATGATGATGAGTAGATAGATCTCAATCTGGTATATTTTTTTTCTTGGATAAAGCCCGATCTCCGGGCTCAGACGCGAACAGGATGGTTTTCTTCGGCTCGAGGATGCGTGCACGTGCTTGCTCCCGTACCAACGCGACCTTGGAGGGCTGTGGAGGAGGCTTGGCCCGTCCAACCCTCACTCCAAACCTCAACCTTTCACTTATTCCACATCACGCGCGGAACGCTCCTTCCCCCTGACGCCTCTTGCTTTGGTCACACCAAGTACGCGACACGAAGGCGACTATTTTCACATCAAATCTCGCATATAGACCAGACACCCTACGTCGCGCGGCTCGGAAGCCTGCAGCACTCACCATGGCCGACTCGCAGCCACAGCAGGCCAGCGGCGGTCAGCAAGGCCAGCAACTATTACGGCCCGACGATATCCTGAAGCTGCAATGCCTTCCTGATGATGAAAAGCAAAAGTACCGCTTAATCATGCAGAACTTTTGGACCATCTTCAACCAACACCAGCAAGGCAGTCCAGAAAACACCAATGCACGCCAGAAGCTAGCAGAGTGGTCGCAGAAGTTCATCACGCGCGAACGTTCATTCCGCGCCAAAATGAAGGCACAGCAACAACAGCGAAACCAAAACCAAGGGCAGGTTGGCCAATCCAACGCGGCTGCCCAACCGAATCAGAACACCGTCAAGCAGGAAGGCGCACAGGCTCTCGACAGAAGTGCTGAAGGCGTCGCGGGTCCGGCTGGCCACCAAAACCAAGGACAACAGCCTCCTGCTCAAGGCCAGAATCCAGGTCGCGGAGTTGATCCTGCCATCATTAAACACGTCCAGGATTTCCCCATGCAGGGGCCGATAGCGGGTCCCGCGCCTGGCACACCCGAGTACGAGGTCAAGTTAAAGGAATATAGGACCGGTTATCTCAATATGCTGGCTAAACAAGCTGTTTTGAGCGATAACAGGCGCAAGATCCTCCAACAGCTGAGCGAACGGCAGGGCAAAGGGCAGGAGATACCCCAGGAACTGCTCATGATGAAGACCAAGGCCGAGAAGGAGCATGCCACCATGGCGAATCAGATTGAAAAGTTTAGATCCATGCAGAAGTTGTGGAAGGAAGAGCGTGAAGCTGGAGGCCAGGGACAAGCGCAGCCTCAAAGTCAGAATTCCGCCCAATCACCACCACAGCAACAACAGCAAACGCCCCAGCATCAGCAAGCCCAACCACTTCAAAGACAGTCTTCCATACCTGGGCAGCCGCAAATTAAAGAGGAGCCGCAAATCAAGATTGAAGGCGGACATCCACCGCAGCCTCAACCGCAACCTCAGTTCAACCAAGGAAACCAACAGCAGGCGCCACCTCAGCAACACAACCCGCAACTCCCGCCTTCACTCCCGCAACCGCCGCAACAGCAACAACAGCAACATCAGCAGCAACATTTACAGCAGCAACAGACACGACCACCGCCGGCGCCTCACTCGCAAACAATGCCCGCTAACCAGATGCCGCAGTTTGCACAGGGACAACAGCAACAGAACTTTCACCAGCAACAGCGCCCCCAGATCAATCCGATGCAAGCGAACGCGCACCAGCAGAGCAACTCGCCGCACCCACAATCGGCCACATCGAATGCGCCTGGTCCACCAGTACCACTGTCCCACCAAGCTGCTGTCAGCGCCGCGAATCGATCGTATACCGACCCTCAACGTACAAACACACCCATGCAGCAAGGCGGACAGGGCGGCAACTTTGGCAGCCGCGAGCGCGAGCAACTCAACAACCCCAAGATGCCTATTCCGCGACACCTGAACGTGGCTCCACCGCTGCCTGTGCACATGGGCCAGGCTCGACCAACCATGGGCGGCCCTACCAACGGCGCACCAGGTCCAATGGGCCAGCCTGTCATCCCACGGCCTCCGCCCTTCCAGCTCGAAGGCGAAGGCGACCGTGTGCTCAGCAAGCGCAAGCTAGACGAGCTTGTTCGCCAAGTCACTGGTGGATCAGAAGAAGCCTTAACCCCAGAAGCAGAAGAAGTAAGTTTCGAGGTTCTCCAGGTCATGCAACGCCCGCTCTTTTCTAACTGCATTCCCTATTCTAGGCTGTCCTCCAACTTGCAGATGACTTTGTCGACAACCTCATCAGCAACGCCTGCAAGCTTTCTAAGCTACGCGACTCGCCTCAGCTTGATATTCGCGATATCCAGGTCATCCTCGAGCGCAACTACAATATTCGTATTCCGGGTTACGCCTCTGATGAAGTGAGAACTGTGCGCAAGATTGTGCCCGCGCAGGGCTGGGCCGCCAAGATGAATGCGGTTAATGCGGCCAAGGTAATGGGTGGGAAGACGGACTTTTAGGTTGGATAAAATGAGACGTGCAAGTCGAAAGGGTGAAGGTCATTGACGTGCTTGGAGATTGGGATGGAAGTGAGCTCTTGATTGGCACTGAAGCCAGTATCTCTTGAATCATAGAAGCACTGGGCATAAAAGCCAATAGGTCTAGCAAGACTTCAAATGATCCTTTGTGAATTCGTGAGTTTGGGGAGGTGTGCGTGACGATGATGGTACCAAGGGTAAGAATTTTTTTTTTGGTTGATACTGATTAAAATTCCATGAATTATCTAGTTTTTGTTTTCATAATCAAGTGTTGGAAGCCCCTTCTTCTTCCAAGTTGTCAATCTATGTCTCTCTTCTCAGGTTCTCTCTATGGCTTAGTTTGATTACAAAGTACATCACGTTTGATGAGTACCCATAAAGGTCAGGAGTTGATTGTTTTTCATGTTGATTAATTTGGAAATAGTCAAGGTTTCCAAAGTACTAAATTGATAGGAAGAATTTGATGAAGAAAGAGAGGGAAAAAAAGTAAAAAAAGGAGAAATACTGTTTAGTCGTAAATGTATGAGCATGAGGATTGATGTGAGGTGTTGAGGTATATCCTATTGAGAAACGACACGTGGTGGACCTAGTAAAGCTGACATGCTGGATTGCGACTTGTTCATTTCAAATTGCATCCACGTCCCATACTCCAGGCAATGCTTGCTAAAAACCAGACTTACAAACTTTTCACCACACATAAACGCCAAAATAATGCGCATACATTGCCATTGCCAACTCCGTGATTCAACCATGCTATACAGGAGCGTGCCGAAACCATTCTATGGGTCCACATTGAATTTCATCCTGATACCCATCGAGCTCAGCTCCACATCCAAGAACTGCGATATAAAGTCAGTGATTGTCTCGTATACCTTTCGGAGGACCAAAAACATACCTTGAGCACACCAGGCACCGCGACGACCGTGACGTCTTCACCGCCTACATACCGCATCCCTTGTGCATCCATCCACACATCGGCCTTGCTTGTCACCCCATCAGCCGGCGTTGCACATCTCCTGCAGCGGATCGTCATATCCTTGCCGCTCTTATCCTTCTTGCGGCTATACTCGCTAACCGTCGGTGTCGTGCTGAGGAATGAGCCGCAGCTTCGGCAGATGGCAGCTTTCGTGTAATCGGAGCAATTCATCAAGCGGTCTTGAAGGAGAAAGGCCGTACCGTGCGCAATCAGTGCATCACGCTCCATTTCACCAACTCGGATACCGCCACCTTTCTTACGTCCCTTTATTGGCTGTCCTGTCGTCGAGTTCACTGGCCCAGTGGTACGAACTTGGAACTTGTCGTTGATCATGTGCCTCAAGCGTTGGTAGTATACCACGCCGATGTAAATGTCGGTCCTTAGTTCCTCACCGGTGATGCCTGAATACATGGGCTCGTTACCATAGTAGTTGTATCCAGCTTTCATCAGCTGATGACCAAAGTAGTCGACAGCTGTGTTCTGCTCATCGAAGCGGAAGGGTGTTGAATCTTGGGCCATGCCGTGAAGCGCTCCAGACTTTCCAGCTAGTGACTCGACGAACATACCAATTGTCATTCGCGAGGGGAAGGCGTGCGGGTTGATGATGACATCTGGTTGGATGCCTGTCTCCGAAAAAGGCATATCGGTTACGGGGAACTTTTGTGAGACAACTCCCTTTTGGCCGTGTCTGGATGAGAATTTGTCGCCGACAATTGGGGAGCGTGGTACTCGTAGCTTGATGGACAACTTTTGAGCTGGCTGCGTCCCATCTTCGGAGCCGATGATGCGGACTTGGTCGACAAAAGCAATCTCGTCCTCTTTATACTTGAAAAATTGTGTCTGTGCATCGCGGTTGATGTAGTCACCGGTTGCCGGATCATACGCAACGGTGTGCCATGCTGCAATAACATCACCAGACCGCAACATAGTCCCGACCCGAGGCAGACCATCAGTATCGAGAGTTTCCTTGGACTCCGCCTTCACTAAGCCGTCGGGAGCGAAGCCGAAAAGTTTGTTCACCGTCCGGTTCGACCGCGTCTTTCGGCTTCCCTCCTCCAAATCACAGATTTTGGTTTTGTAGACTGTCCCATGGCCAAATCCCCTTTCGTGGGCTCCACGAGACAATACAAACCCGTCGTCCATGTCGTATCCTGTATAGGATATAACAGCTACAACAGCGTTCATCCCATTGGGGAAGTTATCCAATCCATATTCGTTGTGGAGCGGAGGCCGGGCAATCGGGGTCTGACCCGTTTGCAACCGGTAGGTCTTGTTGTCCGTCCTGTAGTCCAAAGATGTTCCAGGCGTACCCATTGACTGCTTACCCATCTGACATTGGTACATGTTTCGGGGACTTTGGTTTGAGTCTGAAAAGCTGTTCTAGATGTTAGAGAGTGGGTTATTGAAGAAGATGAAGGTTACACTAACGGTGTCTGATTGCTGACAATCGATAAAATGTTCGTTGGGTCAAATTCAACATGTGTCGAGTCGCCGGATACGATCTCGGCGTCTGTGCATGAGATGGACATGTAGGGTTGCTCAAACGGTCCTACGTAGTCCAGCTTGTTGAGAGGTAGGTACTTGACAGGTCGATACATTCTCGCGCTTTGCGAAAACATGTAGATACCTGTACACTATGAGTTGTAACCCACAAAGCTAACGGTCTGAAAGTGACATACCTGGGTATTGCCCGTTGTTAGAGTTAGGAACATAGCCAATTTCTAATTCCAGTGGCACATCATGCGAGCCTTCTACTTTCCAGTAGCGGAGTGTGTCACTGATGATCTTGGCTTGCTTCGGTGAACAGAAGCCTAGGACTCGACCGTCCAGCTGTACAACCACGCTTTCGTCGAGAGAGGCAGAGGAATTACTCGAGACACCCAGTTGTGCAACAAGCTTGGGAATCGCCGAGACATCAATATTGGTCGTCGCAATCTTGCATTTGTGAGCAAAATGGTTTAGAAGCCCACAGGGGCCGCCATCAGGCGTGTGGATGGGGCACAAGAATCCCCAAGACTCTGGTAAAAGCTTCCTGACCGTGGTTGTTTTGAGCTGAGCGAAAAAGGCACCTCTGTGCACCATACGGAAGTGAGAAATAAACCTGTAGAAGTTGATGCGTTCCGCCACGACCGCATATCCGCTTGTTTGCTGCATGTCCAAGCCAGTAGGACTGACGAGATTGCCGGTTGAGAGAAAGTACGACATTGCATCGCCAATGTTGTTCAGTGTTCGACGGAGGATTTTTGAATTCCAGTCCCGTCTGAAGTTGTCTGAGACAAAGGGCTTGTATTCCGTTTTCCGGCCCCATTCGCGGAGGGCCAGCTGGAAGCTGTTGAGCCATTCCTCTAATCTCTCCTTCAGGATCATGCCGTACAATTGCCCGCCAAGGAGAATTTCCTGGCTCTGCACAGTATCTGGATTGTCGACAGCGCATTCTCCTTCGACTAAGGAGTAGAGCTTTCTGGTCATGAAGAGGAGCATTCGGAATTTGTCGGCATCCTGGGCTGGCGTAACTGCTACACAGCCTAGATGGGGTAGCACGATCTTGCGTAGGAATTCTTCGCCGGCATCGACATCGTTGATATCTGGGGGTAGTTGGAGAACGACTTTGAACTTTTGGCCCAAAAAGGCTCGAGTCTTTGTCTTGGTGTGTAGCCCGTAGACTTTGTAGTTTCGGATTAGGAGTTCAACCCTATCAGCGACGAATTGCTTGTCCTCGAGGCCTTTTGAGCCAGCTGCGCCTACTAGGCCCTCGAAAATCTCCCGATCGTTTGTCTCGACCAGAGCTTTCATCACCATGATGAGGGGAACCAGGTACTCGGCCTTGCGCCACGAGAAGCGGAAGTTGACATTGCCGTCTTCAAGATAGTGTAAGGCGTTTGTTTGCGATGTTTGGTCGGGTCGCATCGATCTGATCTGGATACCGAACGGAGTGTAGCCGGGACCGCGATTTGTGAAGGCGCCGCGCTTGATGGCCATGGGATAATTACGGCGGTTCACTTGCAAGGGGCGGATCATCTTCTCATTTCCATTGACGATGAAGTATCCACCAAACGTCATGGAAGTTAGCCTTTGGTCATTTTCAAGGGTTTATACGGCCGCATACCTCTTCGCTCTCTTCTTTTGACTTGACCAAGGCCGCGGGCGAAAGGCCTTCGAGATGGCAGCGATTGGATCTCAACATCTGCCGGAGGATGATTAGTTATAATATGACCACTACCGAAACCACCAGGATTGACTAACGATTGGTACGGAACCCAGCTCAGCCATCTCTTCTTGCCAGTCGCCATTGTTAATCCTCCACTGGAGTCGCGCGCGCATCTTGCCACGGTAGGTGGCGTGCCGTTCTCGTGCCTCTGAGGGGAGGATGTTGCGGTTCTTGAGGGCGACCTTGTTGGTGGAAGGTAGAGTTGGCTTGGCAAGGAAGACATCCTGTATGCGCAGAGAGAGCCTGTTGCGTGTGCCAGCCTCTTCGGGTGCAGCGTATGGGTCGCCGTCGAGGAAAGTCTTTGTGCCGATTTCCTTGATGGCCTCGCTGAGCTGGCCGCCGGGCGTGAAGATGGCGTTGAAGGAGTCGACGTGGGGTGCGACGGCTGCAGCTAGCATGGGAAATGCCGTCTCGTCCTTGGGCGGGTTTCGGAATAGGTCATGTCGGCGCAGGGTGTCAAACTGGAGCGGACATTAGAGGTTGCCAGAGCAAAATGCCACCAGATGCCTACTTTGGTCGACCACTGCGGCTGTGGCTTGCTTGCTACGCTGGACGGCGCCATGGTTACCGTTTGCGATTTCTACTGCAATTCGGAAACAGGGGGCGCAGCGCACACGGGTACGCGCAATATAAAAAGCGCAGCGTGCGAGGTTTCACGGTGGGCAGGCGGCGGCGCAATGGTAGAGTTGCGAGATGCGATCAAAAGCCAATCTCCAACTTTTTCGTTAGACTAGGCCGATAGCCCACCCCTGTCTAGCGCCCTGGCCAAAGTCACACGCCGCCGCGGCTCCATCACTGTGCTGCAGCGTGAACCACTCCTGGCTTTCGTTAGGGCGGCACAGCTCTGCTTCTCTACTTCCTCACGGCATTGCCAGCACCTTTTGCATCTGCCTAAACCGTTGAGCGTAGTCATTTTGTTGTTGTTGCTACCAAGCCTACGGCGATCACGCCTATTACATGCCCCGCAGCAAGGATCAAGGTTCCCAGACTGCCCTCCATCGCTCATCCATCGCCAGCCCTCCCGACCAGACAACACCAGCACCGAGTCAGCATCTACTGCGACGGCGGCCATGGCGAACCTTTTCCGTCGCATCTACGACTGGCTGCTCCGCCTGTTCTGGTACGCCTAGCTGTCTACCTTTTCCCCTTGTCAAATGCGCACGCCCTGGTGCCTGCTACCCCATTTGATACCTTTCTTGCATCCTGTTTTCGTCGTCGAAAAAGCAAAAGTCACGGGCGACGACAACGACAACGGCAACGACAACGGCAACGACGACAACGACGATGACCAGAGATGGATGCTGACTGCTCTCACTCTACAGGGCGACCGAGATGGACATCACCATGATCGGGTTGCAAAATGCTGGCAAGACTTCACTCCTCCGAGTTCTGGCGGTGAGTGCCCTCTCGATGCGGAAAGACCAACCTGTGTCGACATGCTTCATCCAGGTGAATGCAAGCTGACCGATTGCCACCTAGGGAGGAGAATTCACTGTCGAGTAAGTCTACGTCGGTTCCGAGTTGCGCAAGCCAACGGCAGCGTTGTTCCATCCGTGTCGCGATGCTACTGCTTCGCGCAACCATGAGGGCCATGATAGCGGGGTCCATGCGCTGACATTGGTCCTAGCTCCATCCCCACCGTGGGCTTCAATATGAAGCGCGTCCAGAAAGGTCATGTAACCTTGAAGTGGTGAGTACTTTTTGATGTTCTCCCTGGTCACGCATGTCCGCCTCTTGCAGCGCCAAGCCGTTTGGAGCCCGCCTTGCGGGGTGCAGCGTCATCTACTAGGCCCAAGGCGCATCTGCTGACCAGCGGCAAACAGTTGGGATCTCGGGGGCCAGCCTAGGTTCCGTTCCATGTGGGAGCGGTACTGCCGTGGTGTAAATGCCATTGTGTACGTTTCGCTTGCACGTCATGGCGGCCCGTCGCTCATCGCAATAGGTTCATCGTCGACTCGGCCGACAAGGAGGCTTTGCCAGTTGCTGGCGAAGAGCTGAAGCTGCTCCTGGAGAAGCCTGCCTTGGAGGGTATCCCTCTTCTCGTATTGGGCAACAAGTCAGACTTGCCCAATAAGCTCTCGGTGGACGAGCTGATCGAGGCGCTGGACCTGAAATCAGTGTCGCACCGAGAGGTGAGCTGCTACGGCATCAGCGCAAAGGAGGAGACCAACCTCGACGCCGTTCTCCAGTGGTTGATTGCCCGTGCCAGCAAGTAAGATGTTGTGGTGTTCGTATTCGATCCGTCGATAACGTGACTGGCGAGCTCTCGTCGACCACGTGTCGCGCGCGACTTCGATCTTTGTGTTTTGGCAAATTCACGACGCCGATGTGCCTACGTTCTTACGAATAACGGTCGTCAGCCTTCTACGACATCTTTAATGATTCTTACGACTTGATGGAAGAAAAGACGGGCAGATCGCTCTGCAGGCTAGCGATGGCCAATCCAGTTCCCCAGCTCGACTCGTTTACTCCTTTTCATATCTTTATTACGGCGAGGGCCCATGTCCCCATGATGTATCATCCTCTTTGTTTCATAATCCAGCCACGATGCAGCAGTTAAGAAAAGATGGCAAGGGAGGGGTCCAGGTACGAATTGATATTTTTTTTTGGGTTGCGCATGCTTGGTCTCTTGTCTGGCTCCATTTGGGAGTAACCTGAGGTTCGCAGCGATACAGTGCCATGTTTATCATGTCTTGTCGACTAGTGCCGGCTTGGTCCTCGTGACGTTGAAGCGCCTCATGTGCAGGTGCGCCTTGTAGCCAGCCATCGCTTGACCGTTGCTGACGGACGCGAGTGCAATTGCGCGCGCAGGCGCTCCCGTGGTTGCGTGCCCAAACCGAGATGCTCGTCGCATTCTAGAGTCGGGATCCCGTGGTCGCACAGATGGCAATGGATTGTGACGGCGCGGGCGCGGCAGCAGCATGCGCCAGATGCGGCCACAGAATGACGGCGTTTCAATCGGGGGAGAGAGGGAAAGAACGATCAATGCACACAAAAGAAAAGCGACGAGGACAAATAACTAACATTTTGCAATCCGCTGGCAGCAGTGGTGGGACCCAAGCAAATCCATGCCATCAACGATTGAACAACTCATCCTGCATTAGCGTCTCCCAGGGAATCCTGAACACGAGCGTCGTGATTGGCCGTACGCGTGCTTCGCGATGCAGCCCCCTGTTCGTCGAAGGATGCTGGAAGAGCAGCCGATGCAGGAAGAGCTGGAGGGGTCGAGCAAGCAGCGGGGCCAAGGCGAGGGATCCTGTGGCGCACGACGAGTTCATGTGGCTGAAATGGAGGTTTGTGGCGGGCAAGCAGGCAGTAGGCAAGTAAAGTAGTAGGTAGTATGGTACAACAACCCACCGTCATCACATGCCAAACAACAATCACACACTAGCTTCCTCACTCATGTCTACCACTATGCTACATAGACCAGCAACTCATTCAACGGCCCCCCTCTATCTATAAACATTGCTTACGTACCCTGAACCGAGTATCTGGTGTAGATCTTGTGACCAAGAGGTTGAGGATCACGCCTAGGTTCTGGTCGGCAAATGTTACGAGTGCAACTGGCGCAGCACAAGGCACCGGACCGGATCCCTTGGGGATGACGCCGACCTTTCCTTCTGACTGATTGACCTTCCCACGCCGCTTACTCACAAAGTGGCCAAACTCTCGCATCCGCACCCAGACCGAGTACCGCGCTGTCCATCGCGACTGCGCCTCCTCAGCACATCCGCAGCCCACCTAGAAGCTTCGCAGCCAGGATATAAGGAAGCCGTCGTCGCCATCTTTCCTATGCTCCGCTTTACCCGTCCAAGCCCTGCATTCCTTGGCTGTGGCTCAGCACGCGACACATCCTTTCCCCTCTCGAGCCTATATCGTCATAACCGTTCGGCAACCTTGTCCTCCGATTGTTCCACATCCACCCTCCTCCCTCTCAGCTTGCCCTCTCACTCGTGATTTCGTTGATTTCGTCACACGCTTGGTTCGGTAATTGGTCTTCATCAAGATGCATCTGCAAGCTAGACAGTACTATGGCGATTACTATGGCGATGACAGGTATGTGCCATGTCGTTTCATTCTTCTGCTCGTGCGCGTGGCGGTGCTGGTAGCCCGGTTGTTTGCGACAGTCGACGTCACAATGTCACTGGGGCTGCGCATCAATCGGCATCTTTCCATACGCGTCCAGCAATCGCCTTCTTTTGTATCTGGTCGCGCTGTTCCTCCATTCTCCACAACCAACTTTGTCTTAGCATCTTCCCTTGCCTTTCGTTACACTTTCCCACCATTCTTCACAACCACCAACGATTCTAATACACCATGGCTAGGTGCTACATCGACAGAAATGGCTATGAACGCTGCCGTAACTCGGCATGGAGCAACTGGGTACGATGGGTTGTCCTCGTCGTTGTCGTAGTCGGCTTCTTGCTTCTCTTTGTCCTCTGCTCGTAAGTCAACTCTGCGCATCCATTCACGACGCATCATCTAACCTTGGCCAACAGCTGCCTCACTGCTCGCCGTCGTCGCAAGGCCGGCCGTCAGCCCTTCTACGGCACAGGCTGGGCTGCGCGCCCCGGCGCCTACAACAACAACCACCAACAAAATGCGCAACCCTACTACAACCCCAACCATCAGCCCGCTCCGCCTTATTCCGCCACTCCGAACAACAACAACAACTATTATGGTGGCGGCGCAAACCAGGGTTACTATGGCCAGCAGAATGGCGTCGAGCTTCAGCAGCCGCAACCAGCATACGGTGGTCACGGAGAGTACGCACCACCACCTGGGCCACCTCCAGCCAAGGTCTAGATGTCTACATCCTGCGCGACACCTTTGTCTTTCAAGCACTCGATACCGGACGACCGATTTCGAATCGAAGATCCCTCACGATTAAACTCTACCAAACTGGATGGCGTTAGGGGGGCTTTTACTTGGCGATGATAAATCGCAAGGTCGGGACTTGAATATGAAGATTCTCTTTGGCATGCTCGATACCTCTTTTCACGTTTTAATGTCTTTTACGTACATGTTCCCGTAGGAGCATTCTTTTTAGTTCACGACTTGTATGAGAGTCAGTAATCAAAAACTTGTTGATTAGCCCTTCCTTGTGCTCTTTGCTGTATGCATGCAATCTGATGTTCATTGTATTTTGAGGGTGACGTCATTCCAAGGGGAAAAAGAGTCAATGACCAGGCATTAGGTTTAGGCTACTGAAAGATAACATGGCACATGCTTGCATAGTGGCTTCTGTCGGTGGTGATCCAGTAGCGTGCCGGTTGCTTTCCCGATCCATGTAGTACAATTCGTGTCTGAAACGGCTCAAGATGTTGTATATTTCTTTGCTACAAATCTCTCACCCATACGAAGCATAATCAGTCTCCAGCCAATGCGACTCCACTACTACTACTACTTCTTCTCCTCCAGACTCAGGTTCTCAACTGCCTTCTCACCACCCTCAGTCCCCACATCCACTTTTGCCTTGTCGTCGCCCTCTACATGTCCATCTGGCTTCGCCTCTACATTCTTCTTGGGGTGGAACGTGCCCTTGTTCTTAACCTTCTTCTCCTTCTTGACCACTGGCGGAGGAGGGTAAGCCTTTTGCTCAATCTCCTTCCATGCCGGGTTCGACTGGAACTCCTTTTGTACGGGGTCGAGTAGCGTGATGAGTGCTTCGGTGACGGCGGGCTTGAGGTCTTGCGGAGTAAGGATGTCGTTTCGGTAGTCTTCTTGCATCTGCTTGATGTCGGTGTAGGTGAGAGGCTCGGCATCCCGGCGCTTGACGACGAATTTGGGTTCGCCGTGGATGAGGTGGCCGGCAGGGAGGAGGACGTATTCGACGAAGCTGAGTACACCATTTTCTTCCACGACCTTGGGCGCGGCCTGGGCTTTCTTGAGCTTGCGCTTTACTACGTCTGCGTCGTCTAGCACATCGATCTTGGAGTCGGGGTCGGAAGCGCTCATCTTTCCACCTTGCAGACCGGGAACCATGGGGTTCATCAAGTGTGCTCGCTCCTTGTACCCAATCTTAGGTAGGACATCTTTTGCGAGCGCGAAGATCTTGCGCTGATCCACACCCCCAAACTGTACGTCCACATCGAGGTACTGCTCATCGAGGGCTTGCATGAGTGGGTAGATGAGTCCACTCAGTGGCGCATTCTCCGTCTGCTTGACGACCTCGGCGCCCGCCTTTTTTGCGGCAGCCTCGCTCGTTATGCTTGCCAATCTTAGCAGATCCATGGTGTAGTCCGCGTTCAGCTCGTAGCTCGAACCCAGCACAAACTCCAACTTGTCGATGGGAACCTTGACGGCTTTGAGGAGAGCGGTAATGGTAAATCGGTAGTATTCCGCGCGGAACTTGACGAGCTCAATCGGCGCTTTCAGGTTATCGAGGAAGCCATGGATATCGGCGAGAAGGATTTTGACGTGGCATCCTGCGGCGAGGAACTGTGCGAGCTTGAGAATAGGTACGAACTACGAAATGATAGTTAGCAGTGCACGCGAGTGTATTTTAATTGCAGCAACATACGTAACCGCAGTGTGGCCTTCCCGTCGTAGCGGTTCCCCAGTAGACTTTCAAATGACCCTGCTTCTTCAACGCCTCGTCCATGATTTCCGGATTCAAGACCTCAGCAAGGTTAACCTTGATCAACGCCATTTTCTCCTCTGCCGACATGTTCGCGCCAGGTTGGACAAATGACGCATCTTGAGCTTTTCGTAACCTTGCTTTGGCGTCTTTGAGCTGTGCTTGTGCCTCCTCAATCTTCTGTTCGATCGCGGTAATTTCGTCCTGGATTGCGACGGGATCCGCCATTGTTTCGGCTATGGCGGGGTATAGAGGGCCAGATGCGATGCCAATTGACTGCGAAAGACAAAAGGAGTGGAGAGAGAAGCCGTGAATGAAAGAGATGGAGTAAGGAAAATGTTCTAGTACTGTTCCAGATCCAGTAAAATCGTGACCGCTTTCTACGACGCGCGAGTTGAATGAGTCGATGCGGGGGCCAGAACAGTCACCAAAAACAATTGTCAGGGTCCAGTGCCCACCGCGCCACAGCTTTGTGGCTAGTGGTGCCCTCGTTCTATCCCACAACACCAAGTCTTGAGTTCAGTGCTTTGACCAAGTGTATGCATAGTGGGCAGTGTATGCCTAGTACTTTCTATCTTGCTCACACCGTTTGTTTCTTACGTCTTCGTAAACGAATCTTCTGGGGCATATTCCTCCATCATCATTGCGATGATCTGTAGGATTTGAAGATCGTCAAGGCGGCATGTACTGGGCGTGCCTATACAGTTGTATAAGATCATGGGTAGTAGTGGAGGAGAGTAACACATCTCAAGATAGCGCGCAATCATTTGAAAAACCAGTGTTTTCTGTCGCACATGTATATAACGAGTGTGTAAACCAAAAGCAAAAAAGTCCAACGAAAGTGTTCAAAAAGAGAACCAAATCAGTAACCAAAGTCAACCAAGCACAGAGAGAATGTAAGAAACGCCATCGCTATGTTCCGAACTCAAGATGTCATGTTCTCATACCATTACTCTTCTTCGCCTCGCTATGGTGTCACCGGGTCAACAAGTGCAGATTGTGCTACTTGCACTTGGCCATGCAAGCGTCCATATCGCTAGCTAAGTTGGCGGGGATATATTTGCGGAACTGCTCGATGTTGGTGCCATTGATGGAGCTGGGAAAGCCGAGGGTAGCGTTGACGACACCAGCGTCGAGAGCAAAGAAGTTCTGCGCGACCTGGCTGGTACCTGGGTCATCGGAGTTCAGAGTAGCGACGAAAACAGCATTTTCGCAGTTGTTGTTGAACTGAAAGTGGATTGAGCCTTGGGGGAAGACCGTACCCTGGAACTTGTTGAGGTAACCAGCAATTTCGGGATTTTCCTTGGCCGGCACGAGGTTGTTCTCTAGGACGTAGCCAAATTCGAGATTCTTGCCTTCAACTAGCGTGAGGAACTCAGTGGCGCGGGGATGGACGTGAGGTGTGTTGATGCTGCAGGGGCTGAGAAATCCAACAGTGGTACTGATACCAAGATCGGTGAGAATAGGAAAACTCTCAATGTTCTGGAAGGTACGTTAGTCGCAGTTGGAGCCCTTTCCATCCGATTCGACTTACCGCTGCAACGAGAGCTCCATTCTTCGGGCTGTTGGCTGTTGGAGCGCCACTGTCGAAAGGAAAGACAACCATCTTCCTCAACGCATCACCTGTGAACAGTGTTTGCCCTCCATTTGTGAGGAGCCTTTGGAAACGTTTGATTGCTGTAGGGGCCGTGAAAAGATCCCTGAAGAGCTGGGCCTGATCATCGGTGGGCGTTGCAGCTGGTGGAGCAGCAGAAGTGGCAGTGGCATATGCGCCAGGAGCCGATTGGGAAGCCTTGGCCTGGGGAAGGGCTTGGACAGTGCCGAGAGCAAGAGTAGCGACAATGATGTTGGTGATGGTGAGCATATTTAGTGATTAAGAAGACAGGATTGAAACTATTAGAAAATGAAGAGTTGATGGAAAGAATCGAGAAAGAGACGAGACTGTAGTATGGTTTACTGTTTGTGAGTAAGGAGATGGTTCCTTCAATCATACTCTTCGACGCCCTACTTATACCTCTGTTCTTCTTCACGTTCTCTGTCATGTCAGCGTGAGCATGTGTTCCAGTCGGTAAGTGTTAGATCCGATGCTGGCTGTACAATACTAGCATGCTGCCGAGTAACAGAGTTCTTATTTTGGCAAAGGATGCTCTCTGATTAGATGTTCCAGAGCTGAGAATACACTTTGGCTAAGATTGCGTCTTTGCCCCAGGCCTCCAGCCCCACGATAGGCGTCGTGGGTGGCTGTGTGGCTCAACACTCCTGAGAAGAACACAGGCTGATCAACTGACTACAATCACTGGTCTCTGCTTGCATATGCTGATGATGCTGAAACGACTAGTTCGACATTGTTCATCTAGGATAACTTGTTGGTGCTTGCTCAACTGAATGGCATAGGATTTTCAGGCTGTTCGTCCTGCATAAGGGTCAGGCTGTTTTGAGAAAATGGGAGCCCTCAACGAGGCGCAAGGCACGGGGAACAACCATCCGTAGCGGAGGGCTGTCCTTCCGCAACTTGTGTTGGCACCATGTGGAGTTGGTAGCGCGTGCTTGGTAGTGAGCATGGAGGTGTTGATGACGCCTGGGCCTCGTGCTTAGCGAAGAGGCTCCAAAAATAGCCCCCAGAGCCAGCACGAAATTACCTCCCACAAACAAACAAGCGCCAGCATGTTTTGACTGCGCAGACGATCAGATTCGCCGGCAGAGTCATCGTCTTACGTTTCGTTAGACGCTGAGCAATATGAGTGTAAAAACAGATCGATTCAAAACGAGAACACGCTATGCTAAGACAGACAAACATAATTACAAACCCCTCGCTGATGAACGCCATTTCAGAGATTACGCAAACATAAATTTGGGCAGAACACGCGTTAGAAAACAGCATACGCGCCTAAGCCGACTCATACTCGATATCCATGTCATCATGTCCTCTCCAGAACGGGAGCTCATCGAGGGTGAAGGCGTCGTCGCTAGGGATGGACGGCGGGCCTTTTGAGTGCAGCACGATTCCCTCGTCAGGCTCCTCCAGTTCCGCAATGTTGTTAGTGTTGGAGAAGCCTCGATCCTCGAAGATGAGAGACTCTCTTCTTGGCCCACGCACGCGGCGTCGAAGGCGTCGAGCATTTTGGTCAATGTCGTCTAGTGGATCGTTGTCGGAGTAGCTGCTGTCACCTTCCACGCTTTGGCTATGGCTGCGCTTGAAGATCCCTGCACTCCATCGTTTCTTTTTTCGTAGATATATACGCGCCCTTTCTTCGTCCTCCGAAGAGTCTTCTTCGAGTTGCAACTCGTTCATTCTGGCCAGCACCTCTGCCTTTGCGCCACTCTTGTCACTTTTCGCATCCTCGCAATGGTCTGGCCGCAGAATCTCTACATCACAGTCGTAGCCTGGGTCGCTGTCCAGCTCTTCGAGTATGAATTGAGCTCTTTCTACCCGGCGTACGGGCTTCTTCTCCTCTTGTTCACTTTCCTCATCAAATTCATTTTCTTCGTCGGACTCACACTCGGATTCTGTGTCGGACTCAGACCCTTGGCGGGTTGTGGCTGCGTAGGCTCGCTCCGAATCTGATGACGGATGCGAAATTGGCTCGCATGATTGCGGGCGGGTGAAATTAAAGTGGTGGTTGTATCCAGTTGGTTCAATAAACTCCAATGGCGGTGTCTGTACGAACTTGCCCATGCGCTTATATACGGGTGAGGTCTGGTGTGTCTGCGGCGGGCAGTAACTGCGTGTGCGAGAAGTGGGCGTCATGGGCGGTGATTGCGGCTGGCCGATGAGAACGTCGACTGGCGACTGGGGATGCGTTGCCATAGCCAGGAGGGCGTCGTGGTGATTTTACGGGGGAAAGTGCGTCAGGCTTGCTTGCAGCCAATTGCGAAGGCGTACGTATCAGTGGCCCTCTCTGTAATGTGGTGCTGATATCTCAGGGAATCAAAGTCCGACGGACGTGTCTAATCTTTGAAATGCGGAAGAAGAGTTGCGTCGACTGTATCATTCTGGAGGTGGCCCGAGAGTGTTTTACTGGGATATCTGAGCGGCGAGCTCGAGCGGAAGGGTGGAGAGTTTTGACAAGTCGGACCCTGCAACGCCTTGGCTTATCGTGCAGGTGGAATTGGGAGTACTATAGGCAGCAATGCAGGAAATGTAGCTCGCAGATCGGTCAAAGCCACCAAGCGCAGTCAGTTCGGGTGCAATGCGTATGTGGTGATTGAATAGGGATGCGGAAGGAGAAGAAGAGTACTGGAGGAGGTATGAATTCCCTGCAAAGTGAAAAGTGTGCGCGGGACAGTCGCCAATTATCACCTGCGTTTCAGTAATGAGCTGTCCGGCCACGGAGCGGGTCTGCAGCATTGCTGCCCTTTCCATGTGCAGCATCGCGTTCCCTCCATGACTCCGATGCTGGCCACGATATGTGGTCGCGAACGATTAGTCGCGACAAAGACTCGGGCAATCTACCTTGCGTCAGGCTGGAAGGGTGCCCAATGGGGACGGCGCTCAAAATTATCCTGCACAGGGCGGGTAGGGTAGTGTTGGCACTACGACGGCCAGCTGGCACGGAGTCGCATTGGTGACTCCTGCGGGGCATCGTTGCAGGACGCCAGACCGGGGCAGCCGAGCCCACGCAGCGGAGGCAAATTTCAACTCATGCGGCCTCGGAGGAACACGAGACTCTACTGGCGACGGTGCTTGCGGGAAAATGTGAGGTTTCTGAAGTGAAACATGGCGTCGTCCGCCCTGGATTCGGTGCTATGGAGTTGATGTCTCGTCGTTCTCACGTGACCATGGTGGGGAGTCGACGCTAGCGGCCGGATATGGATAGGCGTGCCCTGAGCTTAATCCGAATTGATGTTGCGTGGCATATCGAACATTGGACAGAGCAGCAGTATTGCAGACAGTAGCCAACACCGTGCTTCCCTCCTCCCTACATTTGCCCATATCTTTCTGCTGGCGCTGCTCTAGTATTGAGGTCACGCTAGACGACTGTGAAGCTGCGGCTTCGTCCTCAATTCCGCAATGGCGTCGTCTCCCTCCATGTTGACCAAGGCAGGCAGCTCCCTAGCAATGCGCGCCTCCATAGCCAGCTAACAACAGACAGTTTGAGAGCAAGAGTTCGCGAGCCAAAGGCATAGCCTTCCATCCTAAACGGTACACCCACCCTTACTGCCGCTGCTCCCTTCCCTACTGACCGCCTTCAGGCCATGGATCCTGGTGTCGCTACACTCGTCGACGATCCAACTGTGGGACTACCGTATGGGCACTTTGATAGACCGCTTTGAAGAGCACGACGGCCCGGTAATATTGCTATCGCGCGTACATGCCTGGGGATAATCGCTAACGGGATTGACACAGGTTCGTGCGGTCGATTTCCACAAAACCCAACCTCTATTCGTATCCGGCGGCGACGACTACAAGATCAAGGTCTGGTCGTACCAGACTCGACGATGCCTCTTCACACTCAACGGCCATCTGGACTATGTTCGGACGGCTTACTTCCACCACGAACTTCCTTGGATATTGAGTTGCTCGGATGACCAAACTATCCGCATATGGAATTGGCAGAACAGATCCCTCATCTGTACTATGACGGGTCATAACCACTACGTGATGAGTGCTGCGGAAGTTTATAGCAATCCTTATATTGAGATCGTTGCTAATACTTCCTAGTTTTCATCCAAAAGAAGATCTCGTGGTTTCCGCCTCGCTCGACCAGTCGGTTCGCGTTTGGGACATCTCTGGGCTACGGAAGAAGCACTCGGCGCCACAAGCAATGTCGTTTGAGGACCAGATGGCACGCGCGAACCAGAATCAGGCAGACATGTTCGGAAACACGGATGCCGTGGTCAAGTTTGTCCTTGAGGGACACGACCGGGGCGTGAACTTTGTCGCATTCCATCCTACACTACCATTGATTGTTTCAGCCGGTGATGACCGTCTTGTCAAGCTGTGGAGAATGTCAGAGACAAAGGCTTGGGAGGTGGACACATGTCGGGGTCATTTCCAGAACGCGTCAGCATGTCTGTTCCACCCGCATCAGGATCTGATTCTTTCTGTCGGAGAGGATAGTAAGTCTTCAATCCAGTCTACGTCGGGCAATAGCTAACTGCTTGTGGAAACCATTCGAGTCTGGGATCTCAATCGCCGAACCGCGGTCCAGTCCTTCAAGCGTGAGAACGACCGGTTCTGGACAATCGCAGCGCATCCCGAAATCAACCTCTTCGCCGCTGGCCACGACAATGGAGTCATGGTATTCAAGCTGGAGCGCGAGCGGCCCGCATCTGCCGTCTACCAGAACAACCTCTTCTATATCAACAAAGAAAAGCACGTACGGTCATATGATTTCCAAAAGAACATCGAGGCTCCGTCAATGTTGTCTCTGAAGAAGTTGGGAAGCGCCTGGGTACCTCCGCGAACCCTATCCTACAACCCGGCAGAGAGATCCATTCTCGTTACGAGCCCAGCTGACGGCGGAACATACGAGTTGATAAACCTACCACGCGACGCTTCTGGGGCAGTAGAACCAACGGACACCAAGCGTGGATCAGGCAATTCCGCTGTATTCGTGGCTAGAAATCGATTTGCAGTCTTCAACCAGTCCAATCAGCAGATCGATATTAAGGATCTCAGCAACTCCACCACAAAGACCATCAAGCCTCCCCATGGAACCACCGACATATACTTTGGCGGCACTGGAAACTTGCTCTTAATTACACCTACCACAGTTGTGTTATATGACATCCAGGCCAAGAAGAATCTGGCAGAGCTGAGCGTCAACGGTGTTAAATACGTTGTGTGGTCATCAGACGGATTACATGTCGCGCTCCTGAGTAAACATAACGTCACCATTGCGACCAAGAACCTTGAACAGGTCAGCACTCTACATGAGACCATCAGGATCAAGAGCGCAGTCTTTGACGATACCGGCGTCTTGCTTTACTCCACCCTTAACCACATCAAGTACAGTTTGATGAATGGTGACAACGGAATCGTTAGGACTCTAGAGCAAACTGTATACCTCGTGAGGGTCAAGGGCCGCAATGTATACTGCTTGGACCGCGCAGCGAAGCCGAAGATTCTCCAGATCGATCCCACTGAGTACCGGTTCAAGCTGGCTCTTGTTAAGCGTAACTACGATGAAATGCTGAACATAATCAAGACTTCGAGCTTGGTTGGACAGAGCATAATCTCCTATTTACAGAAGAAGGGATACCCCGAGATCGCTCTTCAATTTGTCCAAGATCCCCAGACACGGTTCGAACTAGCTATTGAATGCGGCAACCTCGAGGTTGCTGTTGAGATGGCCAAGCAACTCGACCGACCAAAACTCTGGCAACGACTGAGCACGGAGGCACTTGCACATGGTAACCACCAAACAGTGGAAATGACTTACCAGAAGCTTCGGAACTTTGACAAGTTATCTTTCTTGTACCTCACAACAGGCGACCAGGAAAAGTTGAAGCGTATGGCTAAGATCGCGGAGCACCGTGGAGACATGACGGCTCGATTCCAGAACGCACTTTACCTGGGTGATGTGCAGAACCGGATAGAGATGTTCCAGGAGCTTGATTTGTACCCGCTCGCCTACGCCACTGCCAAAGCCCACGGTCTCGATGAACAAGCACAGTCGATCCTGGAAGCTGCCGGTGTTTCAGAAGAACAAATCAATCTGCCCTCGATAGGTAGTCCTCTCGCACCCCCTAAGCCCATCGTACCAACACACAAGGCGAATTGGCCTACTCGCCCAGCTTCTTCAACAGTGTTTGAGAAGGCCCTTCAGGGCGAGGTTGAAGGCGTCGGATCTGAGGAGCCAGCAGCTAATGGCTATGGTGATGAAGATCTGTTGGGCGAGCCAGAAACCAGTCATGCTGCGGCTGATCTCGGAGGCGATGAGGAAGACGACGTTGGCGGATGGGACATGGGCGACGATGGCGATGTAGAAGCCGAAGATGACTTTGTCGAAGTTGAGGGTGCTGAAGCCGGTGCTGGTAGCAGCGAAGCCGACCTATGGGCACGTAACTCACCTTTGGCGGCAGATCATGTTGCTGCAGGCTCGTTCGATACTGCCATGCAGCTGCTGAATCGACAAGTCGGTGCTGTCAACTTTGCGCCTCTGGAGGAACGCTTCCAAGAAATCTACCAAGCGACGCGAACTTTCCTACCAGCCACACCTAACATGCCATCGCTGGTCAACTATGTCCGGAGAACGGTGGACGAAACCGACTCACGCAAGATCTTGCCAATCATTCCGCGCGACTTGGAGTCTATTCTCTCCACCGACCTGACGGCTGGCAAGCAGGCGCTGTTGAAGAACAAGTTGGAGGATGGCATTGCCACCTTCAAGAAGTTATTGCAGGTTCTTATGGTTAACGTCGTCTCCTCACAGGCGGAACTGTCTGATGTAAGCAATTCTAGAGGCCATTTTGTCAACGTATCACTAACAGGTCGTCTAGGCCAAGAAGGCAATCAACACTGCTACTCAATACATACTCGCCATGTCTATCGAGCTCGAGCGCCGCAAACTCCTCAAGGGCGCCACGGACGTTTCCGGTCTTTCAGATGAGGACAAGAAGCGCGCCCTCGAGCTCTCTGCCTACTTCACCGTTCCCGAGCTGGAAGGACCGCACAAGTCAATCCCGCTTTCGGCGGCCATGACGTTTGCCCAAAAGAACAAGCAGCTCAACACGGCTCTCAACTTTGCCAACGCCCTCCTCGACCGCACTGGAAACGCGAAGATGAAGGAGTCGGCTAAGCGCGTCAAGACTATTGCCGAGAGGAATCCGTCAGATGTCATCGAGATCGACTTTGATCAGTTTGCCGACTTCGACATTTGCGCTGCGAGTTACACACCCATCTACAGCGGTATGCCTTCGGTTACGAGTCCGTATAGCGGTGCCAAGTACCATGCGAGGTACAAGGGCACGGTGTGCAGGATCGATGGCATCACGCAGATTGGTGCGCCGGCCAGTGGACTGCGGCTTGTTGGTTGAGGTGCAGTTGAGGAAGGTAGGTTGAGGAAATTGGCAGTATAACGAGATTGGTGCATGCTTAGCGATTGGTACTTTGTCAACGTTGTGTCGGGGTAACTCTACTGGGAAAGAACGGAAAAGTGGACCGGCGCTTGGCCAGGGAGAAGGAGTGAATGCATGCGGCTTGTCAGACATGGCAAAAGAAACCGGAAATACGACAACGAGTTATAATGTTCATTCATGGATTCTAATGTGTTTCGAGTGATGTTGTTGAGGACAAAGGTTGATGTTGAGAATAAGAAGAAAAGGTTAAACAAAGTGAGCCTGCCCCGTTGGTCTATGGTATCATCCCACCCACCTGAAAAAAAAGCATTTGCCAAAGTAGCAAAAACCCACACCCTTCACTCGTCATAGGTGTATCTGTATGCCTCCTTTTGCGCTGTTAATAATAATGTCGTGTGTGTGTCTATAGTTTCCAACCAGCTTCTCCAAACCTACCACTGTAACTACTCTTCTTCCTCGTATATCTTGACTTTCTCAGCGTACTCGAGGATGTTGGAATGAATCGTTTCCTGGATCAACTCGCCTCTGCCGCCGGCTACTTGCAAGATGAGATCATTGAGGGACATACGGCCGAGGATGTCGACGTGGTCCGCTAATTTGGTGTTAGTATGATAGGTTCTACAGTAACACGACGACAAGAGGAGGGCGGGCTTGTAAAAGGAAAAAGGAGAATAAGACATACCAGTATTGGGACCGCCCCTAGGACTAAACCTATCAGGTTCGTGTTTCATTTCAAAGGTGACGACCTTGACGCCGGCAGGGTTGTAGCGCTTCATTTTCCAGCCCTTGGTGCACATGTAGCCTGAGCTGAGGAGGTTGACGGTACCATCGCCTTCGCCCATAACGACGCCGTGGTCTACGTTTCCTTGGGTGTACATGGTGTCGAGAGTGACGTTTAGCCCGCTCAGCGGGTCGTCATCTGAGCGGTAGTAATACGCACGTTCCGTATCCTTGCCGATGCCGTAGAAGCAGTAGACCTTTAGACTGGGAGCAAGGGGCAGACGCGACTCGAGTGGGTTTGCCCACTTTGCAGGTATGAGCTGATTGTCTTCAACTTGTTTGGTCGTGTGGGCTACGCCGTGGGAGTAGGAGGTTTGTATCATTTTCTTGAACCAGGGCTCGGTGTTACGGAAGAGGAAGGGTAGGCTTTCTTCGACTGTGATGTTCTTTTGCGTGAGGGTTGAGTTTGAATCACGGAAGCGAATAAAGGGACCGAATGTGACGTTTTGACCTGGCAAGTCGTCGGGGGCGCCATTCTCGTCACCCCAGACGGCGTTTCCGCCGAGAGGGAGCATGGAGGAGAGGCCGGGCATGGCGCGGAATATCTCGGCGCGCTCGTACCGACTAAGGAAACGCTCGAGGCCGTAGACCGCAAAGGCATTAAGCTGAGCAGTATCTTTCATTTCGCCAGAAAGAACGGCGGGCATGTCTTTCAATGCACCGAGCATGCAGCCTGAGATGTTGATCCAGCTCTCAACGTGTTCTTCGACCCAGCTGGGACCGCCATTGCCGTAGCCTTCTGCCTCGACCCAATGCAGGAAGTAGTATAGTACCTGTGAGCCCATGGAGTGCGAGAGAAGGACGACCTTCTTATCCGATACACGGACGGCGACTTCGATGTGAGACTTGAGGCGGGTAAAGTACTGGTCGCGAATCTCGTAGTTCATGTATGACATGCGCCAGTCGTAGGCTGCCGTGAAGGCGTTGCCGGGGTCGTAGCCTATGGTGGCGAGGTTCTCGAGGATCTTGTTCCATATCCAGTAGCCGGTTATGAAGAAGTCTGCAGCGTCGAAGCCTTGTGCGGCCCTCAACTTGACGCCAGGTGGGTCGAGGCCGGTGTCCTTGTCGAGCATGATGTGCCGCTTCCACTGAACCTTGTCAAGAACCAAGGCGCGCATCATGGTCCACGAGCCCCACAGCCTCTTGCGGAAGTATGGTCGCGACAGTTCCTCGGTGCCCCAAGACTCGAGGCCTGTGGAGATGACGCCGGGGATCATGATGACCGGGTGTTTGGCCTTGATGCCCTGCTTCTGCGCATGTAGACCGACGGCGAAGGAATCGTAGTTTACGGCGTCTCGTTCTGTTTTCTACAGAGTTGGCGACGTCAGCCTTTGTTCCTCTACTTTTTCCCTTCTCTCTACGTGCGCATCGCCAGCGCCAGTTCAGTTCGCTGTAGGTGGAGGCAGCATACCTGCAACTGTTGTGCGCTCTTAACAAAGTTATCGGGCAGAGCCTCCATAATGCTCTCCAGATTCACGTTCTCCAGGCCCGTTAGGTCAATCATGTCATTGCTGCTGGCGAAGAAGCCTGCAAGCAACAGGCCAAACAGGCCGCCCAGTCCAAATACCCACACATTTCTCCTCTTCTTGTGCTTTCCCTTTTGCTTGAGCGTCTGCAACTGCTCCGTCGTAATCAGCCTCACATTCGCCGGCCGCTTTCCGTCCGGTCCGGGCGAGGGTTCGCGGGAGAGGTCGGGCGTAGTATCTTCGCCTCCGCTACCACCGCCGCCAAAGCGACGTCTGAGGAACGACATGTGCGACGTTCCAGAGGATCAGGGCAGAGGGGGGAGGGTCTGTGTGGTAGCTGGGTGCAAGCCTGCCGCGACAGATTCCTGTCTAAAAGGCGGCTTCATGTGACGACGAAGAGATCGGCACAGGGATGCAGGGACAGACGCTGCTGCAGTGCGGACGGTGCCAAGCCGGAGGTCCTTCTCCCCCGCAACTCTACCCAAGTCCCATCGCGCGCCAGCATCCTCGGCCGGCCAAAGACAGAGCAAGGAAATACGATGTCTGCTCCATGGATGTACATCGGCTCTCCCGGATGTCGAGCGGACGCGTGTGCTGACTACATCTTCATGTACACGCATCATAAGGCCCGAACTTGCAAACGTTGTCTGCCGTGAGTTCCGATACTTCCGTTGTCGTTGGACGTTTAAGATCACCCACAAACGCCATCAGCCATCAGCCACCATCCCCAAGTGCCCAGTCCGCTGCATTAGCCAACCGTCCACATCGACACCATCATCATCATCACACTCGCGAACACTGACCATGAGATGCGACGCCCGCACTGAGCTGCAGACCCAAAAGACCGACCTGACGTCATTGGACATTGAAAAGTCGGGCTTGTCACACGCGCTCCAGGGGCTTTCGACGCGACCGCCACTCACCACTCAAGATACCTGGACACCAAATGCTTCGCCAGAGGCACTGGATGTAGACGGTGCGAGTGCGCTAAAACCACTGGAAAGAGAACATGTGGAGGATATACCGAGCCGGGGCACGACAGCTATACCATCCGAGGACAGTGGCTCGGAAACACAGTTGAACATTTCAGCCGAAACCCGTAGAAAGAGTATTCAAGTTGTCCTCGAGCAGTCAGGCAAGAAAGGGGAGTATGTTTTCACCGCCAAAGACCCAGTCTTTCAGGATGTGCTGCAATCCGGCATTCGGCAAGAAGCCGAGAAGCTCTTGGGCAACGAGAAAATCGACAACAAACCACGGGACTTGATCTTCACTCAGCAGTTTACAGCCTTCGACCGCCAGAATTCGTCTGCTGCCCATTCCCCTTTCCATGGCTTCTTCACTCTCTTCTGGATCGCCATGGGCTTCATCCTCACACGGGTAGCAGCAGGAAACTATCGGACCAAAGGCTCCATCTTTGGAGACGCTGAAATCTTGCACTTGATGGTCGACAAGGACCTCTTTGTCATGTTGACGACCGATGTCGCAATGTGTGCAGCAACCAGCTTCGGCTTCTTCCTGCACAAAGCCATCGCCAAGGACTACTTGACATGGAATGGTTCAGGCTGGCTGATACAGTCTCTGTGGCAAATTTTCTTTACATTGACCATTATCTGGGTCACATTCTGGCGGCACTGGCCTTGGACTCATACTGTATTCATCGTCTTGCATGTCTTTGTTTTGCTGATGAAGCAGCATGCCTACTCCTTCTACAACGGCTACTGTAAGATTTCTGCGCTTGTTGTGCCGAACTGAGCTGACTATAAACAGTATCACAGGTGTACAGGCGACGAAATATTCTGAAAAGCAAATTGCACCAACTAGATGCTACCAACGCGCAAGAGAAGCGTGGTCAAGCATCGCCTACCGCCCAAACGCTCACTGTGACCGGTATCGACAGCCCCGATCAACGTGACCTGACACAACGAGGAGCCTGTGGCCCCAAGTATTCCACCAACCTATCAAAAGAGAAGTCAGAAATTGCCTCTATTGGCCAAGCCATCGAGGCCGGGAAGCCACTTGATGAGGAACAGATTGACGCCTTCCGACGTGGACTTAACACCGAAATCACCATCCTCGATGAAGAGCTCCGTGGAAAGTGCACGACAACTGATAGCGTCTATCCCAACAATCTGACACTCGCCAATTTCATCGAATGGACATGCCTCCCCACGCTCGTGTACGACCAGGAATACCCTCGCCAAGAACGAGTCAACTGGTGGTATGTTGCGGAGAAGTCGGCAGCCACTTTGGGCGTCATTTGGGTCATGATCATCATCTCACAAGCGTACATCTATCCCGTCGTCGTAGAGACTGTGAGGCAAAAGGACGCTGGCATGTCCCTCGAAACGCGATGGAAAGAGTTTCCATGGGTTGGTAAGAAGTTACCCCTCTACATCATCCAATCACGTAACTAACAACTCTGCTCAATAGTTTCCGATATGCTATTCCCAATGCTTCTTGAGCAGCTACTCAGTTGGTATGTCATCTGGGAGTGCCTTTTGAACGTGCTCGCGGAAGTGACACGTTTCAGCGATCGCGGTTTCTACGGCGCCTGGTGGAATAGCGTATCATTTGACCAATATGCGCGCGACTGGAACCGCCCTGTACATAACTTCCTGCTGCGCCACGTCTACCACTCGTCGATATCTTTTTTCCATTTGTCCAAGATGCAGGCCACATTCTTCACCTTCTTGCTCAGCGCCGTCGTGCACGAGATTCTGATGTTTTGTCTGTTCAAGAAGATTAGAGGTTACTTGTTCGTATTTCAGCTCTTGCAGCTGCCGCTAGCGGCGTTTAGCAAGACAAAGTTTATGAGGGGGAGAGATACGCTCGGCAATATTTTGTTCTGGTTTGGCATGTTTATTGGGCCAAGTGTTATCACTAGTTTGTACCTTATTGTGTAGAATTATTTGGTGCATGTATTATTAGATATCAGCGCTCCGCAGAGTTTGCCCAGCATAGCAATCGATTAAATGATATCATCCTCATACCAGGAGGCATACAACCCTGTACAATCCACAGAACTAATCACCTGAGCTATGAGCTTTACTCTCTTTCTCCTCCCTCAACACTTTCAGCACCCTCCTCGTAAGTCTATCCCTCTGCCCCACATCAACCCTCCCATACGTCTCCCTCGCCTGCCTGAAAACCTCCTCTTCCCAGCCATCCCCGACATTAACCTTGCCAGCATCCCCCCAACACTCCTGCACCGTACCCCCAATATTCCTGAAAAACGCCTCTAAGCCACCCTCGCCGCCTCCAGCATGATAACTCTTAAATGGCCCTGCGACGGCCCACCTCGGCCCCATACTACTCTCTACAATAGCATCCACTTCGCCAACATCCACAACACCCTCGTTTACAAGATGAATGGCCTCACGCAACAGGGCAAACGCAAGGCGATTCGCAACGAACCCCGTCGTTTCCTTTTTCACGTGTACAGGGACTCTACCCCGAGATGCCCAGAACTCGTGCGTCCGCTGGACGACGTGGGTAGACGTGTGAGGCGAAGGCACAAGTTCAAGCAACGGCATTATATGTGGTGGATTGTATGGGTGAAGGACAAGTAACCGGTCCTTTGAAACCATATTTTGCGCCTGCGCGGAGGCGGGGATGCCGGACGTGGAAGTCCAGAGCAAGGCATCTTGTGGTGCGTGTTTTTCCACGTTTGCCCATAGTTGTTGCTTGAAGGCTAGGTTTTCTGGCCCAGATTCTTGGATCACGTGGGCGTCTGAGACGGCCGAGGACAGCGAGGTGGCAATGCGGATGTTGGAGATGGAGGCTGCCGAGGGTTCCGTGGCGAAGAATTTGGGCAAGTTTTCCGACACGTACTCGGAGAGATTGGGGCGGACGTCGTAGATTGTTAGTTGTGAGGGGCTGAGAAGGTGCGAGAGGTGGAAGGCGGCAAAGGAGAGACCGATGGTGCCGGTGCCGATGAGGGTTATACGGAGGTCTTTGTTCGAGGAAGCGTGGTGCATGGTGGTGTGTGTGGGCTCTCCATGGTCGGACATTTTGGTTGGTTTGTCGTTTGGTATGTGGTTGTTCACTGTGTCGATTTGAGGATCAAGACAGATGTTGATTGTCAAGCGCGATGATGCGGTCTACGTGACCAGATTGAGAGGACGCGGATGATGTCGGAATACTTGTTGTTAGAAACGGTATAGAAACAACATCACAGCGTCCTATGTACCCTTGATACTCAATGATTCTCCATGTGGCAATGAAGCGGCTCTTACATACCCCTGTTCAAATGTCCAGATGTTACCCAGAAAAAAGACGTCAGAAGGCATGGCGATCTTGTCTGCTTTGGCGAGCTCCGTAGCTCTATCAACCCCGCCCTGCACTGGCTTCCCCGCCCCATTATCTACCGAGTACAGCGAGTCCAATGGAGATGGAGATGGGCGCGCCGAGGAAGGATGTTAGCGCTTGCTTCATAGTACTTGCGCTCCCACCTCCTCTGACAAATCAATCCTTTTCTACATTGTTGTCTGCCGCGTTGCACCGTTCGTTGCGAACTACTTGATCACAATCGCAACTTCAATATCATACGTGATATAGTCGGATATACATACCCGAGCAATTAGTGCATCGGCGTTAAGATGGTCATTTTCAAGTCACGTCAACCACCCATTGACTGTTCGTTTCGCTCTTGCGCAGCTTGAAGAAGTGTAGCTGACCACCATAGTGCCAACCGACCTCACGGACTGGGATTGGCTTTTCGACTCAGCCTACTCGCCCATCAACAAATATCCAGCAAACAAGCTTGCTGGATTCCAAAATGCCCTTACGAAGGAGCGTGTGGATTGGGCCGATGTGAAGAGGTACTCCACACTCATCTCTACCGCTCTGGTCAAGAAGTACGGGCTCAAAGAGGGCGAGACGGTTGCGTTGTTTAGCCAAAATACCGTATGGTACCCGGTAGCCATGTTCGCGGGACTTCGCGTGGGGGCGAAAATCAGCGGCGCGAGTCCAGCGTACAACGTCGAAGAAATGGCTTTTGCGCTCAAAACGGCGGATGCAAAGTTCTTGATGACTACACCAGGAAGTATGGAAATTGCGGCGGCAAGCGCAAAGGCTGCTGGGCTGCCGCAGTCGAATGTGTTTCTTCTCGAGGGCGAATTACCAGGCTACACCACCGTCCAGGATTTGATCCGCATGGGCGAGTCATATGGCGAGTCGGGACAGGCGCCTGCCTTCAAGCTCCCACCAGGCAAGAAAAACAAGGACGTCTGCGCCTTTCTATCCTTTTCGTCAGGCACGACTGGACTGCCGAAAGCTGTCATGATAAGCCATCAGAACGTTATAGCGCAATGCCTCCAGGTACAGCAGATCACGCCAGAGTCGCTGAAGAAGATTATGGCTGTGTTACCACTATTCCATATCACAGGTCTGGTCCATCAGATGCATCTCCCAATTTTGCTCAACGCAGAAGTTGTCATGCTCCCCCAATTCTCAATGGAGAAGATGCTGAACACCATTGTCGAATACAAGCTTCCTGAGCTACTAGTGGTTCCCCCTATCATCATTAGACTCGTACGCGACCCATTGGTCGACAAGTACGATCTTAGCCACGTCCAAAGATTCTCCTCTGGCGCGGCTCCGCTATCCGAAGAGATTCTTCAACAGCTCCAGAAGAAATTCCCTCACACTGGTTTCAAGCAAGGCTACGGGATGACGGAGTCGTGTTCTTGCATCACTGCGCACCCGCCTGAAAAGTATTCCTATAAATATGCTCATTCTGGAGGCGCCATTGTAGCTTCCACTGAAGTCAAAATCATCAAAGATGATGGCACCGAAGGCGATGTTAGCGAAGAAGGTGAAGTGCTCGCTCGCGGACCACAAATCGTAATGGGATACCTCAACAACGAGAAGGCTACAACAGAAACCTTTGATGCAGATGGCTTCCTTCACACCGGCGACCGCGGCTCCGTCGACAAGGACAACATGATCCACATCACCGACCGCATCAAGGAGCTCATCAAAGTCAAGGGCATTGGTGTTGCGCCTGCCGAACTGGAAGACCTGCTTCTAGGTCATCCAAAAGTCGAGGATGTGGCTGTTATGAGCGTCAAGGATGATTACTCGGGTGAGCTACCCAAGGCATACGTTGTGGTCAAGCCTGGCGTGCAGGAGAGTACAGCTGTGGGCAAGGAAATTATCGCCTATGTCAAGGAGAAGAAGGTCAGATACAAGTGGGTCAAGGAAGTCGAGTTTATCGATGAGATACCGAAGAGTCCGTCGGGCAAGATTCTGAGGAGAATCTTGCGTGACAAGGAAAAGAGTGGGAAATTTGGACTTGTGGTCAAGGATGAGGCGAGGGCGAGGTTGTAAATGTTGGCTGTGGTATAATCAAGAAAACATGTGCTGTGTTGCCACGAAAATGTGTGTTTCTGTAGCCGTATGATGTATCTTCTTTCCTGCTAAACATAGCTAGGATATCCAAAGTCCTTGAGCACCTTTAGACTTTGGCCTTGTTTAATCTTTCTCGTTTTATCTTTTCTCTAGACATGACGCGGTTTCTCTAGACTCCTGGTTTTGCTGCTTGAGCAGTCGAGATGATATATGGAGAACTTAAACGCAGGTATGGCAGACACTAGCTATGGATTTCAAAACCCATCAGTTCAGGACAACGGTAACACGGTATGATAGCCGTAGCTGTGACTATGCCATCGCGCCTCAGCATGTGAAGACGCCTTGACTATTCTCGCTCAGATTGCGGAGCGAGTCCCGTGGGCTGACATATAAGAGTTGAGACGCATTTGCATACACAGCTTCACGGTTTCAAATGCAAGCAATCTCCAGAGATTAGTCATGTAATGATACGACTGAAATGGAAGCTTCCACGTGAAGAAGACGACGGTGGTGCGCTCGTATTCCAGCGCGGATTACAAATGACGTGTGTGGGGTCGGCGCTGTGCCCCTCCGACAGGGTCCCGAACAAAAAAGTTCCTCGTCGAAGATGTAATTTGGCATTTCTAAGCACGGCAAAGGGCTCATATACGATCGCGCAGGCAGCAAAGCGCGTCTTTCGCCCTTTTCTTCACATAGCACCCACCACGCAGAATCAAACTCTAAACACCCTACGCAATGGCCATTCCCAACCCCACTTCCAACCAGCCCCAGCACGAGGAAGAAGACATTGATGTGCACGATGTGGACAACACACTAGACGCCGATGAGGCAGACGAGATTGTCGAGGACGATGGCGACGTGCCAATGGACTCGGACGACGAGGGCGACGAAGGCGGCCAGGAGATGCAGATGGAGATTAACCTGCAGAACGATTCGGTTGCGCATTTTGACGAGCACAAGGACAGCATCTTCTGCATAGCGCAACACCCAGTACACCAGGAAATCATCGCGACGGGAGGCGGCGACGACGTCGGCTACATCATCGACGTTTCAGCAGCGGCTGCAGCGCAGCCGAGCAGTGACGGACAAGCAACCGAGCGCGAGGGATTGAAGAGCATAGTCACACTGGATGGGCACAAAGACTCGGTGAATGCCATCACCTTTACTCAGCCAAAGGGTCAATTCGTCGCGACAGCTGGCTTGGACGGCAAGATACGTGTCTGGCAGGGCGTGCCCGACGGCAAGAAGTGGAAGTTTTTGGCAGAGGCACAAGAGGTGGAGGAGATCAACTGGATCGCTTCAAATCCGTCGCCTGATCACCCTAATGTCGTCGCACTCGGCGCCAACGATGGCTCGGTGTGGGTATACCAGATCAGCACAGAGAAGGGCAACGAGCTGCAGGTTCTGCAGGCATACTATCTCCATACCGAGACCTGCACAGCCGGAACATGGTCACCCGACGGTTCGTTGTTGGCCACCATTTCCGAAGACTCAAGCCTATACGTCTGGGATGTTTTCGGCGACGCAGCATCCCAAGGTCTCACTGCTACCCCTGATTCACAAACTGTCGTTGGCCTCACGGGTCTCGATGAGCGCTTCCGTGTAGAGGGTGGGCTGTACTCTGTCGGCATCCCACCATCGGGTGCCTTTGTCGCAGTTGGTGGCCCAGAAGGCCAAATCCGCATCGTCGGTCTGCCACGCCTCTCCCTCGCGGCACCCGCACAAGCATCGACATCATCGAGTGGTGGAGGCGCAAAGAACAAAGCTGGTGGTGGGAAACAAGCCGGTGCAAAGGGAGGCGCGTCTTCGGCTGGCCAAGCTGGACAGATACTGGCGAGTCTGCAGGCAGGAAGCGACAATGTCGAATGCCTCAGCTTCTCGTCCCTACCACTTACCCTCATGGCCGCCGGCAATGTCGACGGCTCAATCACCCTCTTCGACACGGCACATCGCTTCGCGGTCCGAAGGCGGATAGACGATGCACACGCAGACGAAGAGTCACCACAGGCTGTTGTCAAGCTCGACTTTGTCACAAAGGAAGGCCCAGGTGGCTGGCTGCTGACGAGTGTGGGTTATGATGGTGTGCTGAGGCGATGGGATACAAGAGGTGGAACAGCTGCGGCTGGCAAAGGCCTCGTAGGCGAGTGGAAAGGACACAGGGGTGGGGGCGAGGGAGGAGGTATCATGGCCTTTGTACAAGGAAATGGCGAGGCGGTTGTCACGGCTGGTGATGATCATGTCGCGCTTGTGTTCAAGACGCCCATCTCACAATAGACTGCAGCATGTCCCTCTAGTTAACTCAAAAGAAGTACACACCTTTTCATGAACGTGTTTCATTGGGGTAGAATGTTCCATTCTCCAATTTTGGGGGAAAGGGGAGGGAAAGGGGGCATGGAGATGGGTACATTGGCCATTAGACGTGTTCAATGGGAGAGAGGTTTGCAACTTGACTTGGCCGACCTATCCATGCATCAATTGTCATTTTCTCATCTCTCTCTCGCAATAGTCACCTAAACACGGCGTCATTACAGATCCTCTTCCTCGCCGCCGCCGCCGCCGCCCTCGCTCATCTCCGATTACATGTAACTAAAACGCCATCTTACTCTCCTACCCTTTCCTGACTGGACCGAAAAAAAGGGCAAAAAAAAACTGCTCCATATCCTCATGCAAATGCAAGTAAAAGCCAAAAAAAAAGAAACGCAATACTACGAGTGCTATTCTCCGCCTCCTGGGCG